>Ga0256834_1000860_pt1 | contig 21419 bp, 12 predicted proteins | sample 4281140metaG_FD_190536 | JGI IMG/M metagenome (GOLD analysis project Ga0256834, IMG submission 190536) | Hydrothermal vent microbial communities from East Pacific Rise, Pacific Ocean - 4281-140 | ecosystem: Environmental > Aquatic > Marine > Hydrothermal vents | place: Pacific Ocean: East...
ACGTATGGAGCAGACTTTCGATGTATTGCGTGACCACGCCGCTCTGATTAACGAAGTGAGTCAACTGCTGAGTGATGACGGCACTCTGATATTTTCAAACAACAACCGAAAGTTCAAAATGGATCACGGTGCACTACCTGCACTGGAGATTACCGATATCAGCGCGCAAACGATTCCTGAAGATTTCAAGCGTAACCAGAAAATCCATAACTGCTGGCGTATCACCCATAAAGGAGCTGCGTGATGAGTCGGGAAGATGAACTGGAAGCTCGTATTATTGAGCTGGAGACTAAACAAGCGTTTCAGGATGATCTACTGCATGAGCTGAATGATATTGTTGCCGAACAGTCACAGACTGTTGATCGGTTATTACGCGAAGCGTACGAACTGCGCCAGGTGGTCAAGAATATGGCACCCACTAATATTGCCGCGCAAAACGAAGAGACGCCCCCACCGCACTATTAACGCCAAACACAGCTTCAGCTATCATCTTCAAACTGCTTGGCAACCGCAATAAACTGATCCTCTATCTCAATAAAAGCATCCACAATATCCGGGTCAAAATAACTACCTTTTCCGTCAAGAATAATACCTCTAGCCTTTTCGTGTGAATAGGCGGGTTTATATACCCGTTTGCTGATCAAGGCATCGTAGACATCGGCAAGCGACATCAAGCGACCCGAGAGTGGAATATCATCCCCCTTTAAGCCACGGGGATAACCGGTACCGTCCCACTTCTCATGGTGGGTATAGGCGATCTCCCGGGCGGAGTGGAGAAAGGAGCTGCTTCCCAGTGCCTGTTCCGCCCGACAGATCGCATCATAGGCGTGGGCGGCATGCTTTTTCATCTCCACCCACTCCTCCTGATTCAGTGCTCCCGCCTTAAGCAGAATACGATCCGGCACCCCCACTTTGCCAATGTCGTGCAGCGGTGCTGATTTGAACATCAGCTTGATAATATCGGCATCCAGCAGGTTGCAGAAACGAGGGTGATCCAGCAACTGTTCAGCCAGTAGTTTTATATAGTGTTGAGTCCGGCGAATATGGTTACCAGTTTCGTTATCCCGGGTCTCTGCCAGGGAGGCCAGGCAGTGGATCGCCACATCCTGGGTGCGGGCGATTTCCAGCACCCGTTCCTGAATTTTACACTCCAACAACTCATTTTGTTGCTCCAAATCCCACAGAGCCTGAGCATAGGCCAGATGATTTTTTACTCGCGCTTTGACAATCGGCGGGCTGATTGGCTTTGAAAGGTAATCCACCGCCCCCAATGAAAAACCGTGGGCCTCTGCTTCCACATCACTTTTAGCGGTGAGGTAAATCACTGGAATATGACGGGTTCGCTCATCATCTTTGAGGCGCTGGCACACCTCATAACCATCCATTTCAGGCATGAATATATCTAGCAAAACCAGGTCGGGCATCGGATCAGCGGTGGCAATTTCGAGTGCCCGCGCACCACTCTTTGCAATCAACACCCTATACTCATCGCTGAGCAGGCCAACGATGACATTGAGGTGGAAACGTTCATCATCGACAACCAGAATTCGAGCTGGATTATTCATTCATCACTCCCTCTATAAAACAGTCATCCTCATGAGTTTTCCGTTGATAGCAGAGAGGAGATTTCACCCATCAACACCTCACTCTGAATCGGCTTGCGCAAAATGGTAGAGACTCCCATCGAGTTATGGTCTACCACCTCAACCCCACCATTATTTTCACAAACGATTACCGGCAGCTCTAATTTTTCTGCCACTACGGCTGCGGCAAGCTCTTCGCCACTCATCCCTTTCATGCTCTGGTCGGCAATCACCAGATCGATATGACTGGTGGCTGATTTGATCAGCTCCAGCGCCTCTTGACCGGTATTTCGAATCGCCACCTGGTAACCACTCACATCCAGCAGCTCTTTCCACAGCATCGAGACACCCACATCATCACTGACCAGTAAGATATTTTTGTCCGGTTCGGGAAGATAAGCGATAGCCTGTGGAGAGGCATCATCTGTTGCCACGGGTGCCAGGGGAAATAATAATTTAAAGGTAGACCCTTCGCCCAACACGGTCTCTAGCTGAATATGCCCTTGATGCTTGTGAACAATATCGTTTACCACCGACAATCCCATGCCCGTTCCTTTACCTTCAGCCTTGGTGGTAAAAAACGGATCAAAAATATTTTTAACCTGCTCTTCACTTAAACCCGACCCATCATCCTTAACCTCAAGCACCACAAAGCTACCATCAAAATCATCTTGGCAGGCACTGCATTTTCCCTTGATATCTGGTTGGTAGGTTAAAGAGATTGCCAAATGCCCCTGCCCATTCATCGCATCCCGGGCATTGATACAGAGGTTCATTACCACCTGATGCATCTGTACTTTATCAAACAGGATATCAGGCACTTTTTCATCCAGTGAAACGTCAAAGTGAATCAACGCGGGAAGTACTGGTCGCAACAGGGTAATCGCCTCGGAAATAATATCAGCTGGCTGAAAAACCTGAGGTTTGCTGGGTACTCCACGACTAAAGGCCAATAGCTGTTGAACCAGCTCTGAAGCGCGGCCACTTGCCATCACAATATCATCTATATTTTGCGCTGCGCTCTCATATTCCCCGGCTTGAAGGTCATACTGGGCAATCGAGCTAAAGCCCTCCACCGCCGTCAGAATATTATTAAAGTCGTGCGCTATACCGCCAGCGAGCAGACCAATCGACTCCATTTTATGCGCCCGCTGTAAACAGAGCTGCAATTTCTCCTGTGTTTCATGGGCCTGTACAATCTCCTGGGTGCGCTCACTAACCCGTTTCTCCAAGAGTTCATTTTGCTGTTCCAACTCACACAGGGCTCTGCTTAATGCCAGGTGGGTCATCACACGCGCCTTAACAATCGGTGCACTGTAAGGTTTTGTTATATAATCCACCGCTCCCAGATCAAACCCGTACGCCTCATCTTCCACATCCGATTTCACCGTTAAAAAAATAACCGGTATATGCCGTGTTCGTTCATCACTCTTCAAGCGTCGGCACACCTCATAGCCATCCATTTCGGGCATTAAAACATCCAACAAAATAAGATCAGGCACAGGCTTGGTTACCGCCACTTCCAAGGCTCGCAAGCCATTTTTAGCCACCAAAATATTATGGTTTTCACCGAGAAGATCTGCCATAACATTTAAATGAAATCGCTCATCATCAACAATTAAAATTCTTCTCATGTCATTCATCAACTAGATCCTTGAAGATAAGTGGGCCGGTCACTTTTGGCCACAATACGAAGCAACGTATCATGTGCTTCTGTAAAATCATAATCGGCAATTTGCCCTTCAAGCAGGGGAATCTCCCCCTCCTCTGCAAATTGGGCCAGGCTATTTTTGCACTGTTGAAAATAGGCTTTGGCACTGGCATTGCCTTCAAACAATAGCATGCCCAGTGTTTGTATACCTTCCCAGTCCACGCCCCCCTCATACGTGACAGTTTTTTGTACTGTCGGAGCCACCATTTTCACATTATCCAGCGCATCAACAAGGCTGTTCATCACCTGGTTGAATTCAAGCAAAAATGCTGCATGGGCTTCTGGATAAAGTTTATCACTGGCCAGCGCTTGCTCTAATGCGATGGCACTCTCTTCCAGCGCCTCTGCGCCAATACTGCCTGCCACGCTTCGCAAGGTGTGAATTAACCGACGAGCAGATGCCATATCACCTGCATTCAACGCATCGTCAAGTGTGATGCTATCGGACTGGTGGTCATCAACAAACTCCCGCAACAGCGAGAGAAATAGTGTTTGGTTACCACCAATTCTTGCTAATCCTTTGGATAGATCAATACCCGCCAAACTACCCAGTGGCAAGCCAGCACAAGACTCCTCACTACAATCTGTAGCCAGGTTACGTTCTTTAATCGTTGGGCCAACAATATCAATCCAGCGCTGGAGCACGGTAAAAAGATGGTTGGGGTCGATGGGTTTAGCTAGATGATCATTCATTCCTGCATCCAGACATTTTTCACGGTCACCCGCCATGGCATGGGCGGTCATTGCAATAATAGGCAAGGTATCAAACTGCTTATCCTTACGAATCATCCGCGTCGCTTGATAACCATCCATCTCAGGCATTTGCAGATCCATTAACACCAAGTCAAATGAATGGTTTCGTACTGCCTGCACCGCAATCGCACCATTCGATGCCACTTCAACCTCAACACCCACTCCCTGTAAAATTTCCTGCGCAATACGCTGGTTGATGCGGTTATCTTCCACCACTAATACCCTGGCACCACTCAGGTTGATTGTTGGCATGGGTACCGGCACTGGCAGTGCCTCAGTATCGTCCGATAGAGTAAGCGCTTCAACAATTGAGTTGAAAAGTGTCGAGGCGTTCACTGGCTTCACCAAAAAGCCATCAATACCCACTTTGTGAGCCTCTTTCATCACCTCATCCCGGCTATAGGCTGTGACCATGATGACAGTGGGTAACCGTGGCAGCCAATCACTTTGCTGGATTAACCGAGTCGCTTCCACACCATCCATCCCCGGCATTTTCCAATCCATTAAAACTAAGTCGTAGTGACCATCAGCATCTGCACCACAAGCCCGCTCCAACTCTACCAGTGCCTCAGCACCTGAGGAGACAACTGAAACATCAAAAGAGAATGACTCCAGCATCGATTGCAGTGTCTCTCTCGCCACCGCGTTATCATCCACCACCAGAACACGCATACCGCTCAAGTCAGGCGAGGATAACAGTGGCTTTTCGGCTTCATCATCAGCACGGGTAAATTCAATATCAAAATAGAATCGACTGCCGTGTCCAATCTCACTCTCCACACCGATGGAGCCACCCATTAATTCAACCAACTGCTTGCAAATTGCCAAGCCTAAACCGGTACCGCCGTATTGACGTGTGGTCGAACCATCCGCTTGGGTAAACGGCTCAAACAACTGCGCCGCTTTATTTTGTTCAATACCAATACCGGTATCCTGTACAGAAAAACACAGTTTAATCCGTTCATCTTGTAGGTTTACTGGCACAACAGAGACCACAATCTGCCCCTGTTCGGTAAATTTGATCGCGTTACTGGTGAGGTTGATCAAAATCTGTCCTAAACGGAGCGGATCACCTATCACTGCCTGGGGAATATCTTTATCAATGGAAAAGACAATCTCCAGCTCTTTTTGTGATGCCCGCAACGATTCAAGACTGGAGAGGTTTTTGAAAACATCTTCAAGAAGAAAGCGGGTCTGTTCAATTTCCAGGTGCCCCGCTTCAATTTTAGAAAAATCAAGAATATCGTTAATAACACCCAACAAGGTGCTTGATGAAGAGAGAATAATATTCAGGTAATCCTGCTGGCGGGTGGTGAGCGGTGTTTTCTGCAGTAGATAGGTCATCCCGGTCACCGCATTCAATGGACTACGAATTTCATGACTCATATTGGCTAAAAATTCACTTTTGGACTTATTCGCCTGCTCTGCTTGGTTTTTAGCCTCTTGTAGTACTTGTTCAGTATTTTTTTGTAGTGTGATATCGGTAATGACATTGCCAAAAAAACGCGCCTTACCCTGTTCATCACGAATCACAAACAGGCTTTCTAGTGTCGGAATACTCTCACCGCTAGCCGCCAGCAAAGGCAGTTCACCGGTCCATTGGTTACTCTCTTTAAGAAGCGGCATGATCTGCTGTTGAAAATAAGCGTTAGTTTCTGCGGAGTAGTAACGGGAAAAATCACGACCACAAACCGCATCTACCGATACCTCTTTCATCATCTGGCACAGGGTTTGGTTTACATAGGTAATTTCACCATCCAGCGTGGTAATACCAAACCCCTGGCCGGATGTTTCAGCAAAACGCCGGAACACCTGTAGATCCTCTTCCACCGCTTTACGTTTGGTAATATCTTCCTTCAGCGCCACGTAGTGCTCGATAGCACCATCATCCCCCACCAGCGGGGAGATCGTCTCACGCTCCCAGTAGATCTCACCATTCTTTTTGCGGTTTTGCAGATCACCGTACCACTCTTGACCGGCGGTGATGGTCTGCCACATCGCCTGGTAAGTTTCGAGTGGTGTTAAATCTGATTTTAACAGTGCTGGCGTCTGACCCACCGCCTCTTCTGAAGTGAAGCCGGTTACTTCCGTAAATTTAGGATTCACATACTCAATTATCCCGTATCGATCGGTAATCATTACCATGGATGGACTTTGCTCTACCGCCAGCGATAGTTTACGCAGTGACTCCTGGGCCTGCTTTCGTTCAGTAATATCAGCCTGGGTACCCACCGCTCGCAACGCTTTACCTTGTTGGTCCCGGCTGACCACACTGCCCTTAGATAAAATATCACGGTACGATCCATCCTTGGCCTGCAAGCGGAACTCATGTTCATAACGTGAGGCACCACGGCGAATAGCCGCCTCCACCACCGCCAAAGCTCTATTTTTATCATCAGGATGCAGCAACATTTGCCAAGTATCATTATGCTCTGGCAGCTCACCCGGTAAATAGCCCAGCATGTTCATGTAGGCGGGGCTGTAATAAGTCTTACCCGTGACAATATTCCAATCCCAAATACCATCTGAAGCAGCGGCCATCGCCAACTGAAAACGCTCCTCACTGAGCCGCAGCCGGGTCTTTTGTCGCTGTACCGAATAGTTCCAGAGCAACATCAACAACAGCACCACCGCTGCCATCAAAAGCACCTGCTTGAGGAGCCCATAATCAATACGCTTGATATATTTTTCCTGCATCCAGCGATTGACGATCTCATGTTTTTCAGCGGGGGTAATCAGGTCAATCGCTTTATTGAGAATACTCAACAACTCGGGCCAGTCGTTGCGTACCGCCAACCCCATATTCAGTAAAACCGGCAGGCCGCCAACAATACGCAAATTGGACATTCCCATCTGATTGATGTGATAACTGCTCAAGGTAAATGTGGCAATAAAAGCATCCAAACGACCACTGGAGAGACGAATCAAACCATCCTGAATATTCTCTACCTTAATAAATTCAATGTCTGGGTAGCGCCGTGACAGTTTGCCGACGTAACCGTAACCATCAATCACCGCAATGCGCTTATCAGCAATATTATTAAGATCGGGGATAACCTCGGTCTGTTCACTGCGCATAACAATGGCCAACTGCCTTTCCAGATAAGGCTTAGTGAAGGTGTGAGTGTGCCTTAGCCTCTCAGCATCCACGTCATCAGAGATAACATCGACTTCGCCACTCTTAACCATCTCCAGGGCATTGAGCCAGGTACTGCTGGGCAGGCGCTCGAATTTAACACCAGTGCGCTGTTCCAGATTATTGAGTAGCTCAGAGATGATGCCGATGAATTCGCCCTGTTCGGTAAATGCCTCAAAAGGCAACCAATTAGGATCACCGGTGAAACGTACTACAGGATGCTCTTCCAACCATGCTGATTCAGAAGCTGTCAATTCAACTTGTGGGCTTGATTTTGATGATGGCAGAGAGATCCAGCGGCGGCGTATCTCAATCTTCTCAATGGTGGTAATGGAATTCAGCCCCTTCTCCAAAATGGATGCCAGTATCGGCCAGTCACTACGAACACCAATACTTATCCCTCTGTCCTCCAGGGGGGTTTTACCGGCCACCTTAATATTGCTAATAAAATGCTTTTCTAACAGATAAGCCGCCACCGCTAATGTACCAATATAGGCATCAGCCCGCCCTTGTGACACAGCCTCCAATGCGGCGAGTGTACTATCCACCTCTAGTTGATTGATTTCAGGATAGTCGGTAGCAAGTGAGTTTTGAGTCGCATAACCACGCACCACAGCGACTGTGGCACTACGCAGATCGTCAATTCCCTTAATAGCCGTATTTTCAGTGCGGGAAAAAACCACCATTGAAAGCTCTTCGTAGGCCGGGGTAAATAGAGCAAATGACTCTCGCTCCGGAGTTTCCCAAATAGCAGCAATCGCATCAATTTCCCTGCTCTTCAACATTGACAGAGTGGCAGCCCAGGGGTTGTCTACCACCATTTCAAATTTAACCCCCAGCCGCTTACTCAACAGCGCCAGGTAATCTGCCGTCAGCCCTTGGTAAACCCCGTTTTCGACAAAATCAAATGGTGGCCAGTCAGACTCTCCTCCCATACGAACAACCGGGTTTGCTGCCAACCACAAGCGCTCCTCTCTACTCAGGCTTTGCAATAGTGAGGCAGATTCTGATTTAAAATAACGAAAACCCGGATAGGCAATCCAGCGTCGCTCCAAGGTAGCAAACTCATCGGCAGAGATCGCCGCCAGCCCTGAGTTGACCAGCTCAAGCAAGCTCGCCCTCCCCTTTATAACTCCGGCATACACCCGTTTACTGAAGAGAATTTCATCACTACTTTCAACACCACCGGCTCGACCCAGTCGATCCAGCAGAGCTTGTGTTGTCGGTACTTCTGAAAGAAAGGCCTGTATCTGCCCATCACGAAGTGCATTGATCATTTCACGCCGGGTATCGAATAGAACAACATTTGAAGTACCCTGCCTACGCAAATAATCGGCCTGAAATGCACCATTCACTGCACCAACAGATTGACCTTTAAGATCCGCTAACCCCCGATATGGCGACTCCCCGGAGGCATAAAAAAGTGTCGAACCGATACCATAAAATGGTGAAGAAAAGTCAATCCAGGTAGCACGCTCCCTACTCTCAAATAGGCCAGAGTGGATATCCGCATTACCTGTACGCAGAGCTTTTAAGGTGCCATCCCAGGTGGAGGGGAGAAAGGTGATCTTTTTTCCGGTTTTTTCTGCCCAAAGATGCCAGACATCAACAAATAGACCCGCCGCGTTGCCATGCTCATCGACAAATGAAAGTGGATAGTAATTACTATCTATTGAAATAACCAAGGGAGCAGATAAGCCATTTGTTTCATTGATTGACTGAATCGTATTCGGTGGCGCAGCGTACAACAGTGTCGGTATCATGCAAAACATCAAGCAGATGATAGCCAAACCCGGTCGATACAATGGATTACTCAAGAGGCAATATCCCTATAAAAATATTCTGTCACCAAGGATTTTCAATATCAAAAAGAAGAGGTTAAACGTAAAGTAATCTAAACACTCCTCAGAAAAAGATAAAACCTTATTTTTCAAGATAAAAACTAGATCAAGAACGATTTAGGGGCAATAGAATTATGGCGGGGGTTTTTAGGCATCAAGGTCGGGGATGAGGCGGCTCTCAAGCCGGGAGATCTGGTCTTTAATTGCCAGTTTACGTTTTTTCATTCGGCACAGCAGTAGCTGATTTTGGCTTCGCTCATGCGCCATATTATCAATCACATCATCAAGGTCGCGGTGTTCAAGGCGTAACACCTCCAACCACTGTTTTAGATTCACCATTTCGTTTTCATGCATCGGTCTGGCACTCCATCATCGACCTTGGAAAGATAGCACAGGAACTTGCCTCTATTGAGGAGAATTTTCATATCCTGAGCAGAGTCACCCCTCTCTTCTGTCTTGGGGGCGGGGTTACAGCAGGCGCAGTGGCGGCTCATCCATCAATGCCAACTGTTCGCGCAGCGCCTGTATATGTTCTTCCCAGTAGCGGTCCCCTTCAAACCAGGGAAAACTCTGTTTAAAGGCGGGGTCGACCCAGCGTCGTGCCAACCATGCAGCATAGTGAATCATCCGCAGCCCGCGCAATGGTTCAATCAAGTTCAACTCCAGCGGATTAAAGTCAGCAAATTCATTGTAGCCCTCAATCAACGCTGAGAGTTGCAGCTCTTGTTCGTGCCGTTCGCCAGAGAGCAGCATCCATAAATCCTGCACCGCAGGCCCCATACGACAATCATCAAAATCAACAAAGTGGGGGCCATTATCTGTCCACAGAATGTTGCCCGGATGACAGTCACCGTGCAGACGAATTTGCGGCAGTGGGCCCAGCTGTTCAAAGCGATCACGAATACGTGTCAATAACGCCTTCGCCACCGTTTGGTAGTTTTGCATCAGATAGCGAGGAATAAGGTCATCACGACCACTCAAATAGTGCAGCGATGCCTCACCAAAGTTGTCGATATCAAGCGAAGGGCGATATTCGAATCGTACCGTTCCGGCGTGGCGGTGAATACGCCCCATAAAGCGCCCCAACCACTCCAGATGATCCAGATTGTCCAGCTCGGGCCAGCGACCACCCTGGCGCGGAAAGAGTGAAAAGCGATACCCGGCAAATTCATGCAACGTTTTGCCAGCGATCACCTGTGGTGCCACCACCGGGATTTCAGCCATCATCAACGACTGGCTAAACGTGTGTTCCTCAAGAATTGCTGCATCACTCCAACGACCCGGGCGGTAAAACTTGGCGATAATCGGTGTCGACTCATCAATGCCAACCTGGTACACCCGGTTTTCATAACTGTTGAGCGCCAATAGACGCCCGTCACACAACAGATCGAGTGATTCGACCGCCTGTAGAATCAGTTCGGGATTCAATCCCGCATAAGGGACCGTTTCACTCATCACCACCGTCAATTAGAGCCACAGCATTTTTTATATTTTTTGCCGCTACCACAAGGGCACGGCCCATTACGGGCAATCTTGCCATCGGTTACCGCAGCAAGTGGAGGAAGGTCTTCGCCATCCACATAGAACCACTGACCCGCTTCACGGACAAATCGCGAGCGTTCATGCAGTGCCTCTGGTCGACCAGAGACTGTATAACGTGCAACAAACTCAACCTCACCCTGACTATCACACTCAGCACCACCGGCCACCTCGATAATGTCAAGACCCCGCCACACCAGCTCAGGGTTATGGTTGATCGAATCCTTGGGACGGGTCGAAACGTGCCAGGTATTATTCAGATATTCATTATATTCACGCACATAGGCGCAATAACGTGCCCGCATCAACGCCTCAACCGTTGAGGCAACAGCCATTTTCTGATGATACTGACCACAACAACCCAAGTAGTCATTACCCGAGCCACACTCACATCGATTCTCAACCATCCGAGACTCCTTACAAATTATTTTTCGATTGTACATCAACTACAAAGGAAAATAGTAACTACTCAGCGTGTTTAGATTTCTCCTCAAATTGAGGTATTTTTGTACGCAAAGAGCTAACCCGGATATTTCATCGATTATTTAGGCTTCAGGTAGCGCTGTTTAATCACTGTATTCAGCACCGTCACCCAATGCGCCGAGAACTGTGTCTCTTTGTTATTATTCAGCTCCAATATCGCCCGCATCACTGAGCGCTTGTGCAACCTGTCGGCCCGTGGTCGCGTGAGTGAGATGTAGGCATCAACAACACCGATCAGCTGAGCACCGTTACAAATATCATCACCTTTAAGCTGTTGTGGATACCCCTTGCCATCAATCCGCTCATGGTGCTGTAAAATCATCTCCCTCACACCATCCCAGTCTGACAGACGCTCCGCCAGCTGTGCGGCAACCAGCGGATGGTTGTGTAACAACGCCAACTCACCATCACCCAGCGGTTCATTTTTTGAGATTATAAATTCGGGCAATAGCCCCATGGCAAAATCATGCAGATAGATAGCTGCAGTCAGTTTGTAGGGCTCAATCGGAGTTCCAGCAATCGCGTTCATCTCCATGGCCAGTGAGAGTATCCGCTCCCCCCGGCCCTGCCAGAAAACAGAGCGCTGTTCACTCTGGGTCATCAACAGGTAGAAGTAATCCAGATCACCCTCTAGACCACAAGAGACTGCGGCATCAGCTTCGCTGCTCTCTGCTGAGAGATCAAAGTCACTGCCCAAATCGTCAAAACTGTCACTCAGCAGGCAGAGACTGTACTGAATTGCCGCATAGTGCTCACCACTCTGTACAGCTGAAATAGCTAGCAGGCTCTCTTCAATTTTATGATTTTGTTCAACTTCCTGGGGTTCATTGGCCAAACAACATTGAACAATGGTGTTAATGCGATCCATCGACAACAGAACCACTTCGCTTAATTGGGGTGTAAAACTGATTGCACCACTCCGCACTCCCTGCAACAGCTCTTCAAGTGAGTGCGTAAACTGAGAGACCGGCTCCATCTTGCAGAAACAGGCATTGCCCTTAATGGTGTGAACAGCACGAAAGATGTTAGCCAACAACGCTTCATCCGTAGGGTCTGTCTCAAGACGCATCAGATCGCCTTCAATATCCCGCTGCTTCTCAACAAACTCTTCTAGGAAATCATTTAAGAGATCACCATCAATCTCTAACTCAGGGTTAAACGACATAAAACCAACACTCCGGCATATAAAATACAAATCACCGTGGGCATCGACATAACCAGTAACTAATTAATATTTAATTGGTATTTTTTTTGGGAAATTTCACCTAGGAGCCTGTCGGACTCTGGAAATCATAGCGAGGGAAAGTCATTTTGAGTCCGTTTTTTTGATCGTTTGAGGCGAATATTGGGCATATTCAACGAAAAGGATCTAAAAAATGGGCCAAAATGAGTTTTCCACAGTAGATTCCCCCTAAACCCGACAGACCCCTAGATAGTGGCAAAGGAAAAAGGGTGACAAAAAGCGGGTCGTCACACTGGCTGTTGTCGGCGCCGCCATAGATAGAGCAGACTCAGCAGAAGAATAATAGGCAGGGTAAAGTCTCTACTGTCACCATTACCAACCGTACAACCACCACCGCCGGATGATGACGGCGCCGAATTACTACTATTTGGTGTCAGAGGTGCACCCTCTTCAGTCATTCCGCCTATATTGCGTATAGTGCCATTTTTATTGCCATCACTGTCATTAACTCCACCATCTTCTATCTGCAACTGGAGGCATTGATCCCCCTCTGTTAACCCTTCACTGTAGCCCCTGCTACCAGGGGCTGCACAAAAACCATTAACAGCTGGAGCAGATGCAACATGGTTACCGGTGTGGCTTTCAAAGAAGTACCATCTACCATCACGGTATACACGATAACGTCCATTTTCAGGAATTGGAACAGTTTGAGGAATCACAACCAATGCACTACCACCGTGATTTGCCATACCCTTTATAGTAAAGTCGATCACGCCACCCGGATAATCATATTGATCATCCTCGATTAAATCCTGCTCCAAAAGATGCGGCATCGAACGACCTGCAGCCATTGCGGTGGAGCCTAACGCCAGCTTTAACCCCGCCTCGGCACTCATAACAAGAGTAGGATCCTGCACACCCATCAGCGGCAACACTGGCTGTTGTAGCTCAGTATCCAGATAGGCGGCAATACCATCACCATCACTATCTTCCAACCCCTCACTCAGGTCATCAATGCCATCACCATCACTATCCTGTGTTGTGAAAAACAGCGGCGTTTCAGCTAACAGGTTGAGATTTAACTGCTGAATAATCTGATGCTGCGGGGTACCAATATCAGTAACCACAACACTGATTTGATACTCTCCTGCACCCAGCTGCTCAGGATCAAAGCGCATCGATCCGCCCTCAATCTGCGCAATTAATTGAATCAAGCCATCGCTGGCGCTCCAGTCAAACTGATGCAGATCACCCGCATCGTCGATTAGTGCCATAATCTCAACCTCTCCGCCCCCCTTTAGCAGAGTGGTCACTGCCTTACCATTTTGATAAGCCTGTAGTGTCACATTAGCCGGCAGATTTTGCTCGGCGATGGTAACCCGGTGGGTTGTTTTGCTTCCGGCCACCGCATTGCGTAACCTGACCAGCTCAATCACCACCTGCTCATCAGTTTCGATCACCGAATCATTCCAGAGATTAAAGCTGATCACCCCGGAGATACCCTGCTCAATCACAACGCTACCATCCCGGGCATCGTGATCGTCAACATCCGCACTTCCGGTTATTTTATATTCAATTTCAACCGGATAGTCTGCTGCTGAACCACTGAGGAACAGCTCAACCACGGCGCTATCACCCTCCACTACGGATTGGTCAGGGGCAAAATTGAGCTGAGGAATCACCGCAACCGTCTGTTGTGCCTGCGCCAGATTACCGGCACGGTCTTGTGCCTGCCATACAACCTGATGACTGCCGGCCTTAAATGGAGCACGCAGAGATGCTTCGGTGGGAACAGTACCATCCAGAACATCAAAGGCCTCTGCTGCACCCAGCTCCACCCATGTGAAGTAACCCTGGGCTGGGAGCACTTGGTCTGCCGGAATAGTCAGTTGTGGTGCCAGGCTATCCTGTGTAAGGTCGCTGCCTGCGAGATATTCATCAAGGTTGCTCAAGCCATCGCCATCCCTGTCGTCTAGGGCATCACTTGCATCCAGTGGATCCATGCCGTTGGCCAGCTCAAACTCATCGCTGATACCATCACCATCATCATCAAGATCAAACCTATCGGCAATACTGTCACCATCAGTGTCCAGCTCGTAGTGGTTCTGGTAGTTAATGACATTACTGTGCAGTACAGTCAGTTCAGCCTGGGTTGCCCCTGTCCAGCCATCAACCGCAGAAAACTCAATGACTTGACGACCAGGAATAAGACCGGCCACTGTTTCACCACTCAAACGCCATATGCCATTATTTACACGCCAGCGTGCACCGGCATCGATAGCCTGTTGTGGTGCCAGGCTTACCTGCACCCCGCCGGTTAGCTGTTCAAATGTTTGACTCGGCTGATGAAAAGTACTTTCTTCAATAATTACCTGCTGTTGGCTGATCCCCTGCCAGCCGTCGGGCAGTGAAAATTCAACCGTGTACTCTCCGGCGACAATGCCGCTCATGGTATCCGCACTGTCATACCACTCACCATCCGCAAGCCGCCACTGGGCACCCGCCTCAGCAACCGCCAGTGGAGTGAGCGTAAACTGTAGTGATCCTGCAAGGTCTAGATAGTCTCGGGTCACTCGTTCAAGGTTGTCCTGCTCTACCACCACTGTTTGTGCCGCACCTCCCGACCAACCAGTCGGACTGTTAAATTCGATAGAGTAGGTTGCTGGCTCCAGGTTATTCACACGATCACCACTGTTACGCCAGGCACTTCCCGACAAACGCCATTGAGCTCCGGCATCAACCGCTTCAGCAGGAGAGATATTGACCTGTACACTACCCGTTTCACGCCGATACACCTTATTCAGTGATATCCCATCACCCTGTACGACAGGCTGATTCTCTACTCCCTCACCACTCCATCCTGTCAGTGGTGCATATTCAATCAAATAACTGCCAGATGCCAGGTCACCCACCCGCTCACCACTTGTTCGCCACACACCACCGTTCAGTCGCCACCGGGCACCTTCTGAAACAGCATCAAGTGGAAACAGATTAACGGTAATTGAACCCTTTTCATCCAGGTAGTAGTGTGTAAAACGGTAGAGCGCACCCAGTTTCACATTGACCGACACCGGCTCTCCTCCCCGCCAGGAGGGAGTAGATAAAAATTCAATAGTGTAATGACCAGGAGCAAGATTATTAACAACGTCTCCACTATTACGCCACTCTTGACCTGAAAGACGCCATTGAGCACCATCTGCCACCGCATAATCCGGCTTGATCATGACACTGACAGCACTGACTAAAACCTTGTATTCACCGCTTAGTTGCTGTGTTTTATTCTCCTCAACATAGATTATGGGATCATCCAGCAGTGGCGTGCCCCAGTTCATGACACTGGAGTATTCCAGTGTGTACTCCCCTGGAGACAGATCATCCAGTGTTGAACCACTCACTTGCCACTCACCACCATCAAGCCGCCACATTGCACCCTCATCAGCTACGGTGGCAGGAGATATTGTGACTTGCACAGCTCCTTTTTTGGGGGTATACGAACCATTTAAAACATGACGTTCGCCCTCTACAACGTCTACCTGTTGAGTACCAGGAGCACTCCAATTACCACTACTCACAAATTCGACAGTGTGGTAGCCAGCCTCAACCTGTGCGGTTTCACCACTGCGTAACCAGTGACTACCAGCGACACGCCAGGAGACCTCTTGCTGAGCCTCCTCCGGCAAAATATGGACAGTCACCCCTCCCGTCCAGAGTACAGGTTCATTTTTCAATAAAAGCGGGGCTCCTCCAAGTGCCTCACCCACATTCCCCCCTGAGCGGGTTACCGATCCATCTGCTCGCATCATTAGGCTGTGCTCCATACCGCTCGCAATCAGCAGCGTTTCACCCGTCGCATTATCAATATATTCTGCGGCTGCCATATTGCTTGGCATAATATCTGACCAGCTGCGGTCAAACAGCAGCAATTCACTCGCTAATGGTTGGCCTGATGGATTTTGTCCCCACCAAAAAATATCACCACCAACCGTCATGGCATAACTGTTCCACAGAGTGCTGGTGATTTTATCGACTTGGCTCAATCTCCCTATTGATAACGGGATAGCGCTATATTGAGTGCCATCAACACCTAGTTGAAAAACAGAGTTATCTCCCCAGCTCCAAACTGAACCATCATCAGCCAGCGCTATCGAGTGGTAAAATCCTGCGGCAATGGCAGTAATAGGCGGAAGGCCGGTGATGGGTTGCGGTGTGAGAGTATCGATTTGATTACCGTTACCCAGCTGACCAAATTTATTACCACCCCAGCTCCAGACCGAACCATCCTGACTTAACGCCAAAGTATGATAAGCACCGGTTGCCACCGTCTGCATCAAGGGTAAGTTCTGTATTTTAATCGGCACGGTATTTCCCGAGCGACCACCATCACCCAGTTGACCAAGTTGATTTGCACCCCAGATCCAAACCGAACCATCAGCACGAACAACTACACTGTGCTCCAAACCCGCAGCAACTGTTTGAGCATGCAAGGCACCAGAGAACCCCGCCAGCAGTGTGACGATAATAAGTATTTTAAATAACCACTTACTCATAACATCTCCATAAATATCAACTGGCGACTCTCAGACAAAAAAACCATTTCACTGGGGGGTATTAATTACGACAGGAATTAATACCACTTGCTGTGCTGCATCTGTTTGCAGGCGTATATAGGCTTGCTGTGGCTGTTTTATTTTCCGCTGCGGGTCATCCACAATGACAGCCAGATAATAACCACAACACTCTTCCATTTTCTTGAGATCAGTAGTCACTCCAGGCAAAGAGGCGCGTATCTCTTTAATCTCAAAAGGTTGTTCGTTATTAGAGGCAATCTTCACAAAACCGGTGGCTTGTCGAGAAGCGACACCCAGGCGCATACTCAGTGCGGGGGGATCAATCACCATATCCGCCAACACATTGCCACTTACCGCCACCTCTATTTCAGGCTGATGAGGCTGGTCGGTGTGCAGAGTCAAGCTCTCTTCAAAGGGGCCTGACAAAGCCTCACGACTAATCTGCACCGTAATCACATAGGTACGTGACTGCTCTCCACCACGCTCTGAAGAGAGCACTTCAACCGTTGGAGAAGAGCTTTCAATCGAGGTAATCGTAAAATCACCCCCACCCTTCTGGCGCAGATAGATTCGTCCCTGCTGAACTTCCCCCTGTGGAATATTCCACAACATCAATTTCGCAGGAAAATGGATAATATCGGATCTGCTTTTAGAGTCGGGATCCGTGCTGCTTTCGCCATAGGCCACGCTACTCATTAGTGCTGCAAATATGAAAACAAGATAATTCACTATTTCATCCGCTCCTCATTTTCACGAAACACAAACCCCGATTCCCACCAACGAATCAGCTTTACCAGTGACTCAATCTGCTCTTCGTCCAGTGGCCCACCAAACTCTTTGGCAAATGCAGGCATCGAACTCCCTTCAATACCCTCTCTTATGGCCTTACGAAAAAAATCATCACTTTTTTGTGTCAAATAGAAGAAGTCATTGATCCGTTGTGCATGCCCTCCCAAGCCATAGTGACCGTGGCACATGTAACAGACAGATTCAAAAAGCTCCTGATCAACACGGTAAAGTGCAGGCTCTGCATGACAGGCAGCACAATCACCCTTAAAGATGGCGCTGCGATCCATCTGCTGGTGCTCCTGCAACTTCACATCCAGATAGATCAATATCTCTTTTTGCGGCTCGATTGGTGCATCAGTCGTCACCTCAATGCTTTTGCGTATTTCGCCCATTTTTCCGGTTGTATCAACGGTAAAATTGACCTCCATCGACTCTCCCGGCATCAACATTCCGGCTTTAAAGTTGGTGACAGCACAACCACAACTGGACTTTACCTCCAACACCTGCAAGATGGCATCACCACTATTGTGAATCGAAAACTGGCCTGGCACCTGATCGGAGTGCATCGCACTGCCCAGGTTAATTTTTTCAGGTGTAAGCTGTAACTCGGCACCCGCCGAGACGATGCCGCTAACTCCAAGCAGCAGCAACCCACCGATTAATCGTTTTATACAAGAGAGTACCAACATCACATCCACCCGCTTAATGAGAAAGATTGACTAATTTTTGATAGCCTTCAATGCGTAGCCCTTCCAGATAAAGGCTGAGCTCAGATATTCCTTCTTGAGCCTCTTTATAATTTGGGTTAATCATTAATGCCTGCAAATAGTAGTGCTCTGCCCATAAAATATGCCCTTGGTTATTCACTAATTTTGCCAATGCCACGTAAGGACGTGGTTCGTTCGGGTGGTTTTTCATCAGCTGCAGATAAAGTGTTGACGCCTCTTCATGCTCACCCCGCTTGGCAAGGTAAAAGGCGTAATCAAGACCCGCCTCAATATCCTGCGGATTTTTGCTCAATCGCTGTTTGATATTGATAATTTCACTTAGCTCTCGTTTTCGTTTCTCTGCCCGCTCAACAAGATCGCGCAGAGTCGCTTTCATCATCCCATCTTTGCTATCCGCAATAAGCGATTCAGCCTCACGCCAGAGCAGTTGTGCCCGTTCAACGCTGTCCAGATCATTTTCATCAATGGCATGGGTGTAATAGACCACCCCCAGTTGATACAGATAACGGGGGCTTTGAGGGTTGATAAATCTCGCTGCTTCAAGGTTTTTTACCGCCTCAATGTAATCTTTACTTTGAAAGGCGTTCATCCCTTTCTGATAAAGAATCTCCGGGTCCACAACACCGGCCACCCCATCATTCAACAACAAGGTGCCACATAACAGCAGAGGCAACACTCTAGAGAATAACCTCTGTTTTATCGCCTTACATTCGCCTTGAGCACGCATCTACAAACACTCCGCAGCAGTATGAGTCGTTTCATAGGTTGTTGATGCTGGCACGCCTGATAACCCGTTTTGGTAGCGAGAACAGATTTCATCGGCACTCATTGCCTTATTATGTACCCGTAAGTCGTCCATCTTGCCAAAATAGGGATTTGGGAAGATATGGGTATTAAGGTTTTGGCTAGGCATTCTAGGTTTACCTCTTGGCAATCCCCCCATCCAGCCCCCAATGGTTGGGTTGCGACGATAGTATTCATCCTCTTGCCACCAAGTGGCACATGCTCCTGGTGCTACAGGGCCATTGCCAGCGGTGGTGTAGGTGTTTGTTGCAATACAATCGTCGTGATTACGGGTTGAACTCATTGCCCAGCCACTAATAGGCTGGTCACAACTATCATTAACCAGCGAATCAACATCATTGGCACCACTCAAATCCAAGGTGACATCTTTACCATTAACATAGATACGAATGGGTACTGTTGGGTCATTGGCATCAAACGTCGCTGCCACGTAGCTCCATTGATCAAACGGAATCGCCACACTCGACTCAGCACCACGCCAGAAACTGGCCTGGTCATTATCCCAGAAGGAGGCCAAAAAGCTCACCCGTGCATCGTTGTTATTCATATCACCAGTACAGGCAGTGCCCAAGTTAAATACCCAACTAGAGATTCGATTATTCCGATTAAACTTAGAAATTAACGTCATACCTGATGGACGATCAGCAGGCAGAGTCAACGGGTCATAAGGCCAGCTATGGGGTACCGCTGTGTTCGCAGCTAATGTAGGACCTGTATAGTAAGCACCACTAAATCCACTCCAGCTTGGGTTGATCCAGGCATCAACCGTCATCAAAATAGCGGCACTGGGGTCATCAGCAGGTGGCACCGTAAGGTCATTGTAAGAATCCACATCCGGATCGGGATAACGCAAACTCATACACTTCGTAATTTTAGTTCGCAGATAACCATCACCATTACTCTGCCAGGCGGTATCAAAGCCCGGCATCGAGTTACCCCACAGGCCCACGATATTACCCGGATTGCTGTTAGGCGTCCCTGGCACTATATCTCGCCACGCCAAGCCATCCAGATTACGCAAAATAGAAATATCACCACCATTGCCAGTTACATCCAGGTATGGATTCACCGAGGTATCAAATTGATACATAGCGATTACACCTCGAGAAGCGGCACTACCATCACTGGGCGTTGTAACACACTCCTGCAAATCAAAGGGCTCGGCTACATAGATCTGCTCATCCTCCCACTGGAATGAACCAGCCGTTGGCGCGGTGGAAATATCGGTTGAGATAGGCTCTACTGATGTTGAGGGCACCCTCTCCGCAGGCCCGCTACAATTGGAAATATCGATACCAGGCTCAATCGTTCTGGGTGCAGGAATACCGGCTACGCCATTTGTATAACGTGCACAAACCTCTTCCGGTGTCAGGGTAATATTGGCGATACGTACGTCATCCATCTCCCCTTCAAAGGGGTCTGGCCAACCGCAACCCGGGTTCATATTGCCACCACAAAGTGTGCTGTCACTACTGCCTAAATTAGACTGAATACCAAATGACCAGCCCTGCATATAGTTCATATATTTTTGAAACCAAGTACAGCTGGGACAATATTGTGCATCCAATCCAAAGGGATGAGTATCGGTATTTTGCCCCCAGCCAAGTAGCGGCTGTGACCAATCTTTATTGTGAGTTGAGTTAGGTGCATTATCAGCATCCCGTGGCTCTTTGGAGGTCACATCCATACCATCCATATAGATACGGATCGGCGTCTCCCGCTCAGCATCAAAAGTAACCGTTATCAATACCCATTGATTCTCCGGCATCGATTGCCACGAATAGGCCCCCCGTGAATCATTTGCGATATTAGCATCACTGATCACTTCACTACCGTTGAGGCCCGCCACCGTTTTGTCATATACCGACATGGTATACATCGGGTAGTATTTATCACTCTCACAATAATCAACACCATTACATTGCCACCCCTTGGAGAGCAGTAACCTGCCTCCGGGGTGATAAGCAAAGCTGGTATGACCGGTAACGAAATAGGCACCAGTTCGTGCGGTGGGATCAAACTTCACCCATGCCTCGATAGTGAAATTTTTGGCCGCACTGTCCGGGTCGGGGTTATCCACCACATCGGGGTTGGGTGTTCGGAAATTATGGCACTTAGCCACTCGGGAGAAAGCGAAAGCATCACGGCCATTAAAGTTCATGGATTTATCACCCACATAGCCAAATGGCCCTGTGGTACTAAATAGGGGCGCACACGAACTGCCAGAGCACTGACTACCACTCCACGGCTGGGCACTACTGCTGCCACCATCAAAGGGGCCATCATAAGCACCACTTCCCT
>Ga0256834_1000861_pt1 | contig 21414 bp, 14 predicted proteins | sample 4281140metaG_FD_190536 | JGI IMG/M metagenome (GOLD analysis project Ga0256834, IMG submission 190536) | Hydrothermal vent microbial communities from East Pacific Rise, Pacific Ocean - 4281-140 | ecosystem: Environmental > Aquatic > Marine > Hydrothermal vents | place: Pacific Ocean: East...
AACAACACCGGAGCCGCCAAATCGCCGCCAAAAACACCGGGCACGGGGGTGCCGTCGGGGCGGCCAACCCACACACCGGCAACGTGTCGCCCGTCAAAACCAATCGCCCAAGCATCGCGGTTGCCATAAGAGGTGCCGGTTTTATAGGCCAAACGTTGGCGCATTGCCCCTTTGGGTGGCGGTATTCCTGCTAAAATATCGCTGACTTGCCATGCCGAGGACCGGCTTACGATTGTTTGGGCGATTGTTTGGGCAAGAGGGGCGTCCCGGGCTGCCCAAAACAAATCAACCGATTTCCCGCCGTTTGCCAGACCGCCAAACAACTGCACCAGATCTTGCAACGAAATTCCGACCCCGCCAAGCGCCACCGCCAATCCAGGTTTTCCAGACGGCAATTTTGGCGAGGTGCCTGCGCGTTTAAGTGCCGCCATCAATCGCGACGGGCCAAGCTCTTGGGTGAGCAGCACCACCGGAATGTTGAGGGACTGGCGCAGTGCATCAACCACGCGGATTTCCCCGCGAAATTTGCCGTCAAAATTCTGGGGTGCATAACCGGCGATTGAAATTGGCCGATCATCAATCAGGGTTTGTGGATGCACCAGACCTTGATCTATCGCCATCGCATAGACCAGCGGTTTAAGGGTTGAACCGGGCGAGCGCAGCGCTTGCGTCATATCGACAAACCCCTGATGGGCGTCGGCGTTTTTGATACCGGCAGATCCGACAGAGGCGATGATTTCACCGGTTTGATAATCCGCAACCAAAAGCGCAATCGAGAGGGTCTTTGCGCGGTTTTGCAAGGTGGTTTTGGCGAGCTGTTCAAGCGCGATTTGCACGCGCGCATCCAGTGTAAGGTCATGACGTCGCGGCACCGGATTGGCGGCAATCACCCGGTCCGACAAATGGCGCGCAAGGGCGGGAAACGGGCGGCGCTCTGCGGGCACCGGTTCGGCCAGCGCCGCGATTTCGGTGTCATCGTCGATTGCACCCGCCAACCGCATCCGCGCCAACACACGGTCGCGGGCGGCGCGGGCGACCTGCCGGTTGCGATCGGGGCGCCGCGCCTCGGGTGATTGCGGAATCGCCACCAATAGCGCCGATTGCGCCGGCGTCAACCGGCGGGGTTCTTTGTTGAAATAGGCCAACGTCGCGGCGCGAATACCTTCAAGATTGCTCCCGTAGGGCGCGTTGGTCAAATAGAGCGTGAGGATTTCCTGCTTGCCCAATCGCCGCTCTAACGCCAGCGCAACACGGATCTGGCGCAGTTTTCCCGCCCATTTTCCGGTGCCGCTATCCTCGAGAAGGCGGGCCACCTGCATGGTCAGGGTCGAGCCGCCCGAAACAACCCGCCCGTTCCATATCGCCTGTGCAAACGCCCGCAACATGGCGCGACCATCAACACCGGAATGGGAATAGAACCGCCGGTCCTCATAGGCGATCAACATGGCGATAAAACCGGGATCAACATCCCCCGCCTGCACCCCAAGCCGCCAACGCCCGTTTTCAACCGTATAGGCACGCAGCAACACCCCGTTGCGGTCGCGCACTTCAACCGAAGTGTCACTAATCAGCGGTGGCAGCTCCGTTTCCGCCACCCATTGATCAAGCGTATCAAACCCGACCGCTGCGACAAACAGCACAGCGGCCAGCAGGGATAACAGGCGGCTCATATCCTCACTCGGAGATGATCAACCGCGTGGTTGCGGTGCGCGCACGGTATTTCGGGCGATACATATCTTCGACGGTTGCGGCGGGGTGGTGATAGTCCCCCGCAGATATGGCACGCACAATATAGGCAAGTTGGAACGGCTTGTCCGAATACCAATCCACAGCCGCCAAGAACCGGTCACTGCGGAACTCCGAATATTGGCTGGCGCTGGGTTTGAGCCAGTCCAGCGCCGCAATATCACCGGCACGCAGCAGGTTCGGATTGTCGATTTCATACCCTGCCGGTAGCGGGTCATTGATCATCAATCGGGCCTCGCCTTTTTCAAACGGGGTAATCCGCAGAACCGTCACAATCCGGTCACCAACCTGCACGGGACCGCTAAGTTGTTGCCCTTCCATCGTGTAATAAAGCCGGTCAATGCGATAGCCATAGCCGCCCGCGTCCGGCGCAACCATTGGCACGCCAAAGGTGGTCAGGGTAATATCGGTTTCGATTTTACCGCCGTTGCGGATGGCCAGCGCCTCGCCTTGTGTCTGGTCTTGGAGCACCTTGATCAACGGGCCATTTACCGGCGTGCCGTTGATGGTCAGGTTGGTAATCGTAGGGTCATCAATCAACGCGCGCGCCGCGAGCAGGGACCACACCGATTCTTGGGTCGATAACCCACGTCCGGCGCGTGCGATCCGGTTGGCCAGTGTTGCGCGATCCACAACATTTGTGCCCGCCTCGACCGCAAGCGACAGAAGCCCGGCAGCATCGCGTAAATTGGTGCCATAATCGGCACGCCAAACCGCGCGTTCTTCGCCAAGGCGCGACGACATAAGCCGCGCAGCATGGCCAAACATCGCGTCGGCACGGGTCTGATCACCATAGGATGCAAGGGCCGCGCCCAATTGCGCCGCCGCGAGAGGCGTGCCAAAATCCTTGGCTTTGACATCGGCGTAATACCGCAAATCACCCATCGCTGCCGCCCCTTCGCGGGCCAGAACCATCAAAGCATAGGCGATATCAGCGCCGCCATCATTGACCGTGCTGTCAAAATCTGGCGCATAATTCACGCGATTGCGCAGGTTATCCATCGCCAGACGGAACGCCAGATCGGGCACTTTATACCCTTCGGCGCGCGCCCGTGACAGGAAATCACTAACATAGGCATCAAGCCAGAAATCACCCGAATCCGGATACCAAAGACCAAACGCCCCGTTTGATGATTGTCGGGTCAGGATCTTTTCAATCGCCTGATCCACACGTTTTTGCACTTGGTCGCGGCTGGCAAGGCCCATGGCCTCAGCAACTTTGTCAAAATACAACAGCGGCATGGCCTTGGACGTCACTTGTTCGGTGCAGCCATAGGGATACCGATCCAGCGCAGAAAGGAGGCCGGGCGCATCGAGACGTGCCAGTGGTCCGGCCGTCAGGGTTGCATTTCCTGTGCCTGTCCGCAGGCCGGCAAAGACATTTTCATCAAAGGTAAAAACCTTGCCCGCCCCCAAGGTAAAGCGCCGCGTGGTGGCGATCTCGGGATCGTTGGAACGCACGGGGATGGTCAATGTTTTGCTGAGTTGCCGCCCGTCCGGTGTGGTAAGCGCAATGGTGATGGAATGATCGCCAATCTCGCGCGCGGTGATCGGCACGCTAAAGCTTGTGCTGGCGTTTTCGCCCAGATTGATACCCGACGGAATACGCCGGTTCGCAAGCGTGATACCCTGCGCCGTTATATCAAGACCCATGCGCCCCGAGGGGCCTGTGGCGTGCACGATTTCGACCAACATCCGGCTGCTGTCACCGGGGGCAAGGAAACGTGGCAACGATGCGGTGACAACCACCGGATCGCGCACCAGAACATCATTTTCGCTCTGGCCCACCGCGCCATTTGACCATGCCACCGCCATTAGGCGCACGGTGCCGTTAAATTCGGGGATATCAAAACTGATGCTGGCATTGCCAAAGGCATCCACCGTGACCGGACCCGAGAAAAACGCCACAAGGTCTTCGGTTGGTGGCGGGCTTTGCGTGCTGATTTCGTTACCGGCGTCGCCACCGGATCGCACGACCCCCATTGCCCCGTTCATCCCGTCAATCAGGCGGCCATATACATCGCGAATATCCACGCCAAGGCGGCGCTGGCCAAAGTAATGCGTTGACGGATCGGGCGATTGAAACCCGGTGAGGTTCAATATCCCGAGATCGACAGCGGCCAAAGTGACATAAGCGGTTTCGCCCCCGGTGATACCCTCGATATGCAAATCCGCAACCAAAGCACTGCGCGGGGCGGATTCCGCCGCCGTATCAATGGTCACCGATAGTTGTTTGGCACCCGGTTCGATGCTGGCATAAGAAAGACCCAAGGCCCGCGCCGGATTTTGTCCTGCTGTAACGTTTATTGGCCGCAAAATGGTTGCTGTGACATAGGCCCCCGCGCCCCATTCATCGGTGACATCAAGCGGGATAAGGTTTTCACCCTCGACAAGATCGACGGTTTTCATAGCAATCAGACGGTTCGACATCACCGAAATCAACGCGGTTCCCGCATAGCGCGGCACCACCCGTAATGTCGCGGTATCACCCGATTTATAACGTGGTTGATCAAGGGATAATTCAAGCGTGTCGGGCGTGGACGAGGTATCGGCAGGTGCATACCAACCGGCGTAAAAACGGGTTGCCGCAGCGACATAATCGCCGTCGAGGCGTTCAACGACCAATTCGTATTGGCCCCAGTCAACAGGGGCCGAAACCCGCGTCGCAACATTGCCCAATGTGGTCTCGCCTTTGGCAACGCGGGTGCGGGTTGTGGTCGCTTCCCAGTTCCAGTTGCCGTATTGCTGATACCATTGATAACGCCGCTCGATGCGGTTCAATGTCCAACTCACGCGCATGTCCATTGCTGTCATATCTTCACCAACTGCGATGATCTGAAACGCGGCATCGCTGCCTTCGGGCACCACATTTTCGAACCCGCGTTTGATCCCGATCATTGGCGCGGCGGGGGCAACGGCGCGGGTGATCTGGCGCTCGACAGGGCGGCCTGATCCTTCTTTGACGCGCAGGTTTATGGTGGCCGTCAATGGCCGACCCGGATCATTGAATTCGGGCATGACCAACGGAATAATCGCGCGGCCATCTTCGTCGGTATTGTCGCTCTCGATATATGAGGTCTGGCGGCCAAATAGCGTATCGTAACGGCCAAAAACATACCCTTCAAACCCTTCGAGATTTGCAGCAAGGCGCAAGGTGACCTCGCCTTCTATCGCAAGGTTTGCACCGGGTGCGCCAAACAGATATTTCGCATCGACCGTCAAACGCGGCATATCTCCGGTGCGGATTGGACCATCTGCAAGGCTCAGTTCAAAATCAATCCGCTCGGGCAGGAAATCCTCGACCAAAAGCGCGGCACTGGCCAAGGCGGGCGCATCGACATCGGCCTTGATTTCAAGACGCCAAGCGCCACGTGGCACCGAAAGTCCGAGGGGTAGGTCAAACACATGGCCGCCGGCATTATCCGATGTCGAGGTGTGGCGCGAATATTCAACCCCGTCGGGGCGGATCAGGATCGCAGTGACCGGCAGGCCGTTGATGGATTTTGCAACCCCGTCACGGGCAAGTGCGGTGGCGTGGATCACTTCACCGGCGCGATAGGCCCCGCGATCAGTGGCAAGAAAAACGTCAATCGGCGGCGACGGTTCGCGCCCCTCTACGCCGCGATCCGAGAGGTCAAACGCCGGATCGGTCAGCGACAGAAACGCAAGGTCGCGTTCGCCATCCTGCACCATGACAAGCGCCGCCGACGCGCCACCTGTGCCACGCGCAAGACCGGCGTCAAATCGGGCATACCCCTGTGCATCTGTGGTCGTGGTGCCAAGAACGCGGTTGGAGCGTGAAAGCAGCGTAACCTTGATGCCTGCGCGGGCCTGTGCATCGCTCAAGGCGCGCACAAAAACATGCAACCCGTCACTACCGCTTAAGGTGCTAATGCCAAGATCCGAGAGGATAAACCACTGTGTTGCACCGGCATCATCATACACATCGGCCCCCGGAATACGGGCGGTGAGCGCGTAAATACCGGCCTCAAGCCCGTTCAAAACATCCCCCATCGGCAGGCGCGTGGTCATATCGCGGTTGATGGTGTTGCCGACCTCGCCGGTTCCGGTCCAGATTTCCTCGGCAATTTCACCGGCAAACAATTGATCCTGATAATAGGACAAGGGCCGCGCAAAATAATTGTCCTGAATGGCCCGCAACAGATTGCGGTCACTCACGCGGCGCAATTTCAGATCAACTTTATCAACGTTGACGGTTTCAATCGGCAGACCGGCATCGGCGGTTTTTGGCAAAACATAGGCACGGCTTGGAAAGCTAACCGAAGGTGCGCGATCCCGCACATAAAGCGTCAATTCGACATCTTTAATCAGACTTTCACCGCTGGCCGCAGGTAAACCTTTGCGAAACACAACCGTATAGCGCAGCCCGTGCTCGGCCCCGTCAACGCAGATTTGATTGCCCTCTGCGGTTACCGCCATCGTTTGGTCGGGAAGCCGCAAATAGGGCGTATAATCGACGCCGGTTTTGACCAATGGTTCGGAAAATTCCGCACAAATGCGCGGGTTTGCCGAATTATTGTCAACTTGGTGCTCGGTGATGCGAAACCCGTATTTTCCAACGGCTTTTTCAAGGGCAGCAACGATATCACGCCGTGGCTGAATCAACTCTGCCAACCGCAGAGTGGGCACCATGTCACGCCCACGACCAGATTTCTCCAGAGCCTCGGCAAGCACCGACAGCGCATTAACCCGTGTTCCATCGTTGAGCGCGCGCAGATACCCGTTGATCGCGGCGTTAAGCGCGCGGGCACGGTATTTGTTCCGTTGGGATGAACTCTCGGATTTGATATCGAGCGAGAGCCGCGCATATTCCACCCATTGGTCGGCTGCATCGCTTTGTGAAACCGCGCCACCCGTCCAGCGCATCGCATTGATGGTGTCGCCCTTGGCACGGCGGTCGCGCGCAGCATCAAGCATCGCGTCCACGCTCCATTGCCCTGAAGGGTGCATGGCGCCAATCCCCTTTGCCTGGGCGCGGGCGCGGAAAAGTGTCTGTGTGCCCAAATAAGCGAGGTCGGTCGCCCGGGCAATTGTTTTGGCCATCACCCGCGGATCAGTGCGAAATACTTCGGCAGACGTGGCCCCGTCATAGGGTTGCCGGTCGGTAATCTCGGCTTTGGTAAAGCAAGAATTCGAGCGCCCGTTAAAGGTAAATGCGCGACACTGGTTGTCACTTAGGCAGGCCGTTTCACAGGCTGATTTTGTTGTGTCGAACAGCGAAAGCAGATCCGCCCCGTAAAAATCGACGTCAGGCGTAAAAACAAGGCGTCGGTCAGGCACGTAAGATGTGGTTTGCGAAATTGCAGCCACCGGAGCCATTAAACCAAAAAGAACCAATGCAGCAAGAATAATACGGCGCATGAATATCTCCCTAAAATGAATACCCTATGGTGCCACGATCTGACACAAAATACCATTGATTCCATTGTCAGGCTTTAAACAGTTGTTCACCATAATACCGGATATTCTTCAAATCTGATTGGAATCTGGTGGAGGGCCTCAGTGTCCCTAGCGAATAAACTGGCCGATGAGCGACGTGGCCGTCTAATGGCTGAGCGGCTATTGGAGCAGAAACAGGAAGAATTATTTGCGGCAAATCGCAAGCTGGGCCGTCATGCGCGCGCGCTCTCCGAGGAGATTGTCGAAACCCGGGCCCAGTTCAAAAGCGCGAGCAACGAAGTTCAAACCGCACGCAACGAGGTTAAAAATGTTCGGGATGAAAATCAGCGGGTAAAATCCGACCTTAATGCCGCCAATGTGAAAATCGAAGTGGCCGAGCGCAGGTTGTGGCATTCAATCGAGACCATTCAGGATGGGTTCGCCTTTTTTAATACGGATGGTGAAATGATTGCCGCCAACCCGTCGTATCTTGCGGTGTTTGAAGATCTCGCAGAGTTGGTGCCGGGCGTTACCTATATGCGGATTTTGCAGTTGTTTACCGAAGAAGGCATCGTTGACACCGGTGATTTGTCTCAGGCCGAATGGCGCGGGATGATGTTGAAACGCTGGCAGCTTTCGAACCCCGAGCCGGTCATTATTCGGCTCTGGAATGACACCTATATCAAAATGATTGACCAACGCGGCGAAAGCGGAGATGTGGTTTCGCTTGCCCTCAATATCACCGAAACGGTGCGCTACGAAAAAGAGCTCAAGAAAGAGCGCGAGAGGGCAGAAGCGGCAAGTCGGGCGAAATCTTCGTTTTTGGCCAACATGAGCCACGAAATTCGCACTCCGATGAATGGCGTTGTCGGGATGGCCGAATTGCTGACCGATACCATGCTTTCCGAAGAGCAGCTTCTTTATGTGAACACCATTCGCAATTCCGGCGAGGCCCTGCTTGTCATCATTAATGACGTGCTTGATTACTCCAAAATGGAGGCTGAAAAACTTGTTTTGCATCCGGAACCGTTTGATCTTGAACGGTGCATCCATGAAGTTATCATGCTGCTACAGCCAAGCGCGCGTGAGAAAAATGTTGATATTCTGGTGGATTACGACCTTTTCATGCCCACGCAATTTATCGGTGACCCGGGCCGTATTCGTCAGGCGCTTACCAATATTTTGGGCAATGCGGTCAAATTTACCCGTGATGGCCATGTTTTGGTGCGTGTGGTTGGGTTGCAGAAAGAAGGCAGCACAAAAACCCACGTTCATCTGACCGTAGAAGATACCGGCATCGGGATACCGGCGGATAAGGTCAGCCATATTTTCGGGGAATTCAACCAAGTTGATTCAGAGCAGAATCGCGAATTCGAGGGCACGGGTCTTGGGCTTGCGATCACTCAAAAACTCATCGAACTGATGGATGGCAAAATCTGGGTCGATTCCGAGGAGGGTGTCGGTTCAAGTTTTGGCTTTCAGATCGAGATGGCATTGGCTGACGTTAAACTTGCCGAAGCGCCGGTCTTGCCAAAGGATCTAAAACGGGTGCTGGTTGTTGATGATCAGGCAATCAACAGGACAATTTTGGGTAAACAGGTCGAAGTGTTGGGCATGACGCCGGTTGTCTGTGCCTCCGGTGCTGAGGCGCTTGAAAATCTTGATGATTCAATTGATCTCATTCTCACTGACCATAATATGCCGGATATGGATGGTCTCGAACTGGCCGAAGAAGTGCGTGGATTGGGCAATAGCACACCCATTATTTTGTTTAGCTCAAACCCAAGTTTTGCCGAATTGGACCCTGCATTTGTGCACCTTCACGCCGTTTTGCAAAAACCAACACCGCGGAGTGAATTTTTTGCAAAAATGCAATCTCTGGTCGCCGTATTTGACAATGCAAAGCCCCGGAAAACGCCGGTGGCGGTCCCTTTAAATCTGGTGGAACACGACACCTCGACGAAAGAACCCACGGAAAATGCGGCAGAATCCGTGATCGAAGATGGGACAAAAGCAGAGGTCGAAATTGCGATTTCCGACATGCCCTCATTTTCCCACAAACGTCACACGCCCTCATTGCAGGCGACCATTCCACAACCCCAACCGAAGCTCAGGAAAATGCGGGTATTGGCAGCAGAAGACAACAAAACCAACCGGTTGGTTTTTAGCAAAATGATAAAATCCTTGGATATTGACCTTGAGTTTGCCGAAAACGGGATTGAAGCGGTTGAAGGTTTCCAGAGCTTTGGGCCGGATATCGTTTTTATGGATATTTCGATGCCCAAAATGGACGGGAAAGAAGCAACACAGGAAATCCGCAAACTAGAGCAGGCGACGGGGGGGCATATTCCAGTTGTTGCAATGACTGCCCATGCCATGGACGGGGACAAGGATGGAATACTTGCCGCTGGGCTTGATCATTATTTGACAAAACCGCTCCGTAAGGCGGCCATTATCGAAATGGTTGAACAATATTGGACCGATGATAATTTGCCGCTGATTGCAGCCCCCGATCAACCCTCAGGATAGTCGCGCAAAAACACCCAGTTATCACCCTGTGACATGCTCGGGTTAAAGGCGTATCCGCCGGTGTCAAAGGATTTGATCGCCTCTGGATCGGTTAGTCGTTGTTGCACGATATAACGGGCCATTGCACCGCGGGCCTTTTTGGCGAAAAAGCTGACAATTTTGGCCTGCCCGGCGCGTTCTTCCATAAAGATCGGGGTGATGACCCGCAGTTTTAGCGCCTTAATATCAACTGCGCCAAAATATTCCTGACTTGCGCAATTGATCAAAGCATCCGATCCGATATTGGCGGCCTGCGCGCGCAATGACTTGGAAATCTGCGTGCCCCAATAGTCATAAAGGTTTTTACCACGGCGGGTATTAAGGCGACTGCCCATTTCAAGTCGGTAGGGTTGAATCGCATCGCGCGGTCGTAACACCCCGTAAAGACCGGATAAAATTCGCAAATGCTCTTGCGCCCAGTCCATTTCATCCTGTTCAAGGCTCGCCGCTTCTAGTCCGAGATAGGTATCACCGGCAAATGCGTGCGCGGCGGGGCGGGTCATGTCGGCGGTTGGTTCGGTGGAAAAATCGCGATACCGCTCGTGGTTGAGGCGCGCCAAAGCGGGGCTTAGTTTCATCAAATCCTGCAACGCCCCAAGGGTGAGATTGCGCGCGGTTTTGGCAAGGTTGTTGGCATCGGCCAAAAATTCAGGCGTTGTGGTCGGCCCATCAACAGGGTCCCAATCCAGACGTTTGGCTGGCGAAATTACGATCAACATAGACAATTCTCCCTTGTTAAGTGGCTTATCCTGCTGTGCGCAAAACGTCCAGAAAGGCCGCGCCAAATCGTTCGCTGCGCCGTTCGCCCAACAGACGGTTCATCGCTGCCTTGTCGTCAGGGTGTAATGTGGCGACTTTGGCGAGAACGGATGCTGTGCAGCTTAGTGGTTTGTCGATGCCATCAACACCGCGCGCAAGATCGGCCTGCGCTGAAAGCAGTTGATCGTAAATCGGCCCCGCCGCGCGACCGGCCAGTTTGCGACGGGTCGGGTGCAAATCCTGAACGGCACCGTTGATGACCTCGAGAAACGCATCGCCATAGCTCGCGAGTTTTTTGGCCCCGACCCCGCCAATACCCGCCATTTGATCAAGATTTTCCGGTTTTACCTCGGCCATTTCAATCAGGGTGCGGTCGTTGAACACGATGTAGGCGGGCACTTTTGCGGCCTCGGACAATGCCCGCCGTTTCGCTTTTAGGGCGGAAAGCAGCGGGGCATCTTCCTCTGAAACCAATGACTTAACGGCAGGGCGGCGGGTGGCGGTGCGAATGGTATCGCGCCGCAAATCAATGGTTTCTTCATCGCGCAAAATCGGGCGGGCGGCGTCTGTCATGCGCAGCGCGCCGTAGCGTTCGGAATCGGGGCGCACCAGATCGTGACCCATCATTTGACGGAACACCGCCTGCCATTGGGGGCGGCTAAATTCTTTGCCTACACCGAATGTTGGCAGATCATTATGGCCGCGCGCCAGAACCTTTTCGGTTTCATTGCCAATTAATATGTCGATCAAATGCCCAGAGCCAAACCATTCGCCGGTGCGCAGCATGGCCGACAGGGCCTTGCGCACATGTTGGGTGCCGTCAAAAACCTCTGGGGCAGTGTCACAGAGGTCGCAATTTCCGCAAGAAATATCGGTTTCGCCAAAGTATTCGAGTAGGGTTTTTCGTCTACATTCAAGGGCTTCTGCCAATCCAAGCAGGGCATTGAGACGCCCGTGATCGGCGTTGCGATGTTCGGGCGGCGCGTTGCCTTCGTCGATCTGGGTGCGGCGCAGGCGGATGTCGTCAGAGCCAAACAATGTCATGGTTTCGGCGGGGGCGCCGTCGCGGCCGGCGCGGCCGATTTCCTGATAATAGGATTCAATGGATTTGGGCAGGTCGGCGTGGGCCACCCAGCGGATATCGGGTTTGTCGACGCCCATGCCAAAGGCGACGGTGGCAACCACGATCAACCCGTCTTCGCGTTGAAAGCGGGCCTCTACGTTGCGCCGGTCATCGGGCATCATTCCGCCGTGGTAATGGCAGGCGGAATGGCCATCCTGATGCAGGGCCTTGGCCAAGGATTCGGTTTTGGCGCGAGTGCCGCAATAGACGATTCCGGATTGGCCGCGTCGCGCCGAGGCAAAGGCAAGTATTTGATTTCTCGGGTTATTTTTCGCAGAAAAGGCCAAGTGGATATTGGGGCGGTCGAACCCATGCAGGAAGGTTTGCGGCGCAACCCCATCAAACAGGCGGGCGACAATTTCGTCACGGGTTTCGGCATCGGCGGTTGCGGTGAAGGCGGCGAGGGGCACACCGAGGGCTTTTCTCAACTCACCGATGCGCAAATAGTCGGGGCGGAAATCATGGCCCCACTGGGAAACACAGTGAGCTTCGTCAACCGCGATTAAGGATACGTTAATGCGGCGTAACATGCCCATCGCCGATCCGGCGGCGAGGCGTTCCGGCGCGATGTAGAGCAGTTTGAGGCGGCCTTCATCAAGGGCGCGCCAGACGGTTTCGGTTTCTTCTTCGGTATTGCCGGAGGTCAAAGCGCCGGCCTCGACACCGACCGCACGCAGGGCACGAACCTGATCGCGCATCAGGGCAATCAACGGGGAAATAACCACGGTAACCCCGTCGCGCATCAATGCAGGGAGTTGAAAACAAAGGGATTTTCCGCCCCCCGTTGGCATAATGGCAAGCACATTGTCACCACGGGTCACCGCCTCGACGATCTCTTGTTGACCGGGGCGAAACGCGTCAAAGCCGAAAATCTCGCTCAGCAATTTGGGCGCGTGTTCAGAGGTTGGCATAGGCGGCTGACATTGTGGTTTCCCGAGTGTTGATCCTGTAGGCACCTTGTTCCACACCCTGATTCCGGGAACAAGGGGGCAGGCAGGGCGCATTTTTTAGAATCAGCGGTAATATCCCTTATTAACAACGCTTTTTTGGCGAAAACCGACGTATGGGTCGCGTATGTTTTGCGTGCATACGTGGTCTGCTTTTGCGGCGTTAACATAGTGAGCAGTGGTAAAGATTGAAGGTTGGTTAACCTCAACAGCCCTTAGTAAAAGGCCGCCGCGTTATTGTTGAGGACAATCCGGATCACCATAATCCCGACCAGAGCGACCAGCGGGGCAAGATCAATGCCGCCCATATTGGGCAGGATCCCGCGGATACGGCTATAAATCGGGTCAAGGATGCGGTTCAGCATGTTCCAGATCTGAGCGACAAATTGTTGGTGCAGATTGAGGACCTGAAAGCTTATCAACCAGCTCATGATCACATGGGCAACGATGAAAAACCACGCGATGTCGAGAAGTAGCGACAGGATTTGAAACAGCGAAGTCATAATTTGGGCGTCCTTTGATTGGCGTTTGACCACAGGTAAGGGCCAACGTGTCGATCCGCAAGCCTTACGCGAGGTTCATGGTTGACGTGCGGGTTTTGGGGGGCAATGTGGGCGTAAAAAGGAGTGCCTGCAATGTATCCTGTTATTCGCTTGGCCAAAGAGTTTTTCAAATACCGCAAGGCCCCGGATTTGCCGATCGACGGGGTGCATATCAGCCATCATATGTGTCTGCCGTGGGACATTGATCTGTGGCGGGAATTGAACAATGGGCGCACGCTGACCCTTTATGATCTGGGGCGGTTGGTGTTGGCGCGCCGTGTTGGATTGTTGGGCGCGTTGAAACGCAAGGGGTGGAGCATGACCATGGCCGGTGCGGTGGTGCGGTATCGCCAGCGGGTGCGGGTTTTTGAAGTGGTCGAAATGCGCAGCCGAGCGATTGGATGGGACGGGCGGTTTTTGTATCTGGAGCAATCCATGTGGGGCAAAAACGGGGTTTGCGCCAATCATTGCGTGTATCGCGCCGCCGTTGTCGATGAAAATGGCATTGTGGGAACCGACCGGGTGCTGCCCGCGCTCGGATATGATGGGCCGGATTTGCCAATTCCCGATTGGGTGCAAAAGTGGATCGCTGCCGAAGATGCACGCCCGTGGCCGCCAATGCAGGACTAGCAAAGCCCTCAAATGAAGGATTACCTTGCGTTTTCTGGCTGTTGCCTGTCTTATCCAACAAAAAACCAGGGGGACGGAATGGCGGAAATTTCTGCGCGCAAACGCATATGGGGATGGTTCTTTTTTGATTGGGCGAGCCAGCCATATCACACGGTATTGATGACGTTTATTTTTGGGCCGTTTTTCGTGTCGGTCGCGTCGGCATATTATATGTCGATGGGATTGGGCGAAGAACTGGCCGATGCCAATGCGCAAAGTTATTGGTCGCTTGGGCAGACGTTTATCGGGCTGTTTATCGGGATATGCGCGCCGTTCCTCGGGGCGATGGCCGATACAACGGGCCGACGTCGACCGTGGATATATCTGTTTTCATTGATGTATATCCTTGGGGCAGCGGGCCTGTGGTGGTCAAACCCTGACGGGAGCAATCTTCTCCAGATGATTGTGGTATTCGGGGTTGGCTTTATCGGGGCGGAATTTGCGTTGATATTTGTGAACGCGCAATTGCCGCTTTTGGGCAGCAAAGAGGAGATCGGCAAAATCTCGGGTTCGGGATTTGCGTTCGGGTATATCGGCGGGTTGATCGCGTTGGCGATTATGTTGGCGCTGTTTGTGGCGCAACCCAATGGCAAGACGTTGATCGGGCTTGACCCTGCTCTTGGACTTGATCCGGAGATGCGAGAGGGCACGCGGTTGGCGGGGCCGGTGGCCGCACTTTGGTATCTGGTGTTTATGGTGCCGTATTTTTTATGGGTTAAGGTCGATCGTGCGACAGGTAAAAAGGCCAGCGCGTCGGTTGCCTTGTCGTCCATCATGGGAACCCTGCGCGGATTGCGCAAACGGGTGAGCGCGGCTGCCTATCTCGGGTCGTCGATGTTTTACCGGGATGCGTTGAACGGGTTATATGCGTTTGGCGGCACTTATGCGTCGCTGGTGTTGAACTGGAATATCGTTTCGATTGGTGTTTTTGGCATCGTCAGCGGATCAGCCGCAGCACTGTTTAGTTGGATGGGCGGGAAATTCGACAGCAAATTTGGCCCAAAACCGGTGATCATAACCGCAATCTGGTTTCTAATGTTTGTGGTGCTTGTGATTGTGAACATGACCCGCGAGAGCCTGTTTGGATTTGCATTGCCGGAAGGGTCAAACCTGCCGGATATTATATTCTTTGGGTGTGGTATGTTGATTGGCGGCATGGGCGGCATTTTGCAAGCGGCAAGCCGCACATTAATGACGCGCCACACAACACCGGAAAATGCCACCGAGAGTTTTGGACTTTATGGATTGTCGGGGCGGGCAACGGCGTTTTTGGCGCCGGCTTTGATCTTTACCGTGACCACAATGACGGGCAGTGCACGATTGGGCGTCTCGCCGCTTATTGGGCTTTTCCTGATCGGGCTGTTTTTGCTACGGTGGGTCAAGCCCGAAGGAGAATCGGAACAGTGGGAAACACTTTAGGAAAACCGCTCGCGCTGATCATTGCCGCATTGGTTTTGGTCAGTTGCGGCGCGCAGCCCGAACGCAAACCATCGGTTTCAACCAAGAGTGTGCCCGCCGCAATGCGGGGTGTCGAGGCGCGGCAATTGTTTGGCGGGCAAGCGCAAGGATCCGCGCAAATGTCGCGCGCCTATGGCGGATATGCCAAAGGGTGTGTGGCAGGCGCGGTGCAATTGCCGGAAACCGGACCAACATGGCAGGCCATGCGTCTGTCGCGCAATCGCAATTGGGGGCATCCGGAACTCATTGATTTCATTCAGACACTTTCACGTAAAGCGGCGCAGCAGCCCGGATGGAACGGCGTATATGTCGGCGATATGAGCCAGCCACGCGGCGGCCCGATGACCAGTGGCCACCGCTCGCATCAAATCGGATTAGATGCGGATATCTGGATGTTGCCGCCGGATAATTTGGGGTTGTCGCGCAGTGCGCGCGAGAATATTTCATCAACTTCGATGCGGCGCAACAAGGGGGCCTATACCAATGGCAACTGGACGCGGGCGCATCACAATGTGATCAAAGCTGCGGCGCAGGATTCGCGTGTGGCACGGATTTTCGTGTTTCCCGGGGCCAAGGTGCAGATGTGTAAGGACGCGACCGGCGATCGTTCGTGGCTGCGCAAAATCCGGCCTTGGTGGGGGCATCACTATCATTTCCATGTGCGGTTGAAGTGCCCGAAAGGGGCCAAGAGCTGTGTCAATCAAGCGCCGCCGCCTGCGGGTGATGGCTGTGCGGACGCGCAGAAATGGGTGAACGATATCCTGAATCCGCCGCCCCCAAAACCTGTTGATCCCAATGCGCCTGCGCCAAAACCACGGCGCGAATTAACAATGAATGATCTGCCCCAACAATGCGTTTCAGTTTTGCAATCGCGTTAGGCGCGGCACTATTCACGGGTGGTTCGGCATCCGCACAAAACCTTGCGCGATTTCTGGGGGCCTATGAATGGACATCAGAGGCCGAAGGGTTCGGCGGATTTTCCGGGCTGGAATTGTCGTCGGATGGGCGGGGTTTTGTCGTAATTTCGGATCGCGGCCAAATCGCTCGTGGGCATATTATTCGCGACAACGAGGAAATTGTGGGGGTTACGTTTGACCCGTTGCAGCCGCTTGTTGACGTTGCGGGCGCGCCCTTGATCGGGAAACATGCGGACGCCGAAGGCATCGCCATGGACAGCAATGGGCAGGTGTTTGTTTCCTTTGAGCTTGGGCAGCATGTCTATGCCTACGGTGATCTGGCGGGACCGGCGGTCAAGTTGGCGCAGCACGCGGATTTTTCAAATATGATCAAAAACTCGGGGCTTGAGGCGCTTGCCATTGACCGGAACGGGCAGCTTTATACGTTGCCGGAGCGTTCGGGCCACAAGGCGCGCGCGTTTCCGGTGTATCGCTATAATGCGGGGCAATGGGATATACCGTTTCGTGTTCCGCGGGTTGATCGGTTTTTGCCGGTGGGCGCGGATTTTGGGCCGGACGGGTGGTTTTACCTGCTCGAACGGGATTTTGTCGGCTGGGGATTTCGAAGTCGCGTGCGGCGGTTTGATGTGCGCGATGACCGGATAAATGCGGTTGAGATCCTGTTAGAGACATCGACAGGAACCCACGACAATCTGGAAGGGTTGTCGGTGTGGGAAGCGGATGGTGAAATTCGCCTCACGATGATTTCCGACGACAATTTCAAGTTTTTCCAGAGAACGGAATTGGTTGAATACGCGGTTGCAAAGCCGGATCAGGCACAGTAGAAACCGCGCGTCCGCAATGGTGCGGGCCAAGTCTCCGCTACCTTGTAAAAACGGACTAACAACATGAAAAAAATACACATATTCGGCATTATAGCTATGGCTGCGGTCGTGGTTGCCAGCAATATTCTGGTTCAATTCCTGTTCGGGAGTTGGCTCACTTGGGGGGCGTTTACCTATCCGTTTGCGTTTCTGGTCACCGACATCATGAACCGCGTTTATGGTGTCCAAGCGGCGCGGCGGGTGGTCGTGGTCGGATTTGTGGTCGGGGTGGTCTGTTCATTGATCGGCACGCAGATCATGGGCGAATTCGGGCCATTGGTGACGATGCGGATAACAATCGGATCGGGTATTGCGTTTCTGACTGCGCAACTTGTTGATATTACAATCTTTAATCGACTTCGAGAGGGCAAGTGGTGGCGCGCGCCATTGGCGTCGACATTGGTCGGGTCATCCCTTGATACGGCGATATTTTTTAGCATCGCGTTCTCTGCCAGTCTGATTTTCATCGAGCCGCTGAATGATGTGTCATGGGCCGGTGAGGCGTTGCCATTGCTTGGATTTGGGCCGGTTGTGCCGCTTTGGGTGTCACTTGCGGTGGCCGATTGGTTGGTGAAATTGAGCCTCGCAATGATCGCTTTGGTGCCGTTTCGTCTAATTGTGGGGTCACTTCAACAGCGCAACACATGATTTTGTTTTGACATTGGCGAAAAATATGTAACCATCTTCCTATCTGAAACAATTGAAAGGAGGTGCTCTTTTGTCAAATGAGGTAAAGGAGAGAGGTGTCGGAACAGTCGTGGAGGCAGGTTTTTAGGGCAATCCCTAAGACCATAGCAACGCGATTGGTGAGTGCCTAACCGGCCCCGCCTCCGTTAATTCAGGAAAGGGCCGTCCCGCAAATGGGGCGGCCCTTTTTGCATGTTTTGAGGGTATGTTTTACGTATCTATACCGTATGTATAACGTGTATACGTTACCCCGCAGATTTTAGGCGCGAATATGAGAGTGAATGATCAAATCACGATTGAGGAATGGGAGCTTAGCGAACATTTCATGCGCGCCAGCGGGCCGGGCGGGCAGAATGTGAACAAGGTGTCTTCGGCGGTGGAATTGCGGTTCGAGGCCGAGAGGTCGCCGAACCTACCGATGGCGGTCAAGGTGCGATTGCGACGTTTGGCCGGGCGGCGGTGGTCCAAAGACGGGGCGTTGGTTATTCAATGCGACGAAACCCGATCACAGGTTCGCAATCGCGATTTGGCGCGGGCGCGGTTGGTGGAATTGATCGACAAGGCGACGTTTGCCCCCAAACGCCGGATCGCCACCAAGCCGACCTATGGCAGCAAAAAACGACGATTGAAGGCCAAGAAAGTGCGCGGCGATGTGAAGGCGCTGCGGGGACGGGTGACGGGGGAAGATTAGGCGGCGGTCGTTAAACCACCACCTTTTGTGCCACCTGTTCGCCGACACCGAATACGCGTTTGTAGCGGGTGATTTCGTCGGCGGGGCCCATGGCCTTGTTGGGGTTGTCCGAGAGTTTGACGGTGGGCGCGCCGTTGGCGGCGATCGCTTTGCAAACAAGGGAAAACGGGGCGAGGGCATCGTTCGGGGTGAGGCCACGGAAATCATTGGTCAGAAGCGTGCCCCAGCCGAACGAGGGTTTGACGCGACCGGCAAATTCCGATTGTAGTTGTGCGATTTTATCAACGTCGAGACCGTCCGAGAAGATCACCAATTTTTTCGTCGGATCTTCGCCGCGTTGTTTCCACCAGTCGATTGCGATGTTGGCCGCCGTTGCGGGATCGCCGGAATCAATGCGGATACCGGTCCAACCGGCGAGCCAATCCGGCGCGTTATCAAGGAACCCCTGGGTGCCATATGTGTCGGGCAGGATGATGCGCAGATTGCCGTCGTGTTCGTCGCTCCAATCAGAGAGCACATCATAAGGGGCCTGCGCGAGGGCGTCGTCGTCTTTGGCGAGGGCGGCGTAAACCATGGGCAATTCGTGGGCGTTGGTGCCGATGGCTTCGATGTCGCGGTGCATGGCGATGCGGCAATTCGAGGTGCCGACGAATTTTTCACCGAGGCCTTCCATCATCGCCTGCACGGCCCAATCCTGCCAGAGGTAGGAATGGCGGCGGCGGGTGCCGAAATCGGCGATGCGCAAGTTCGGCACCTGTTGAAGGGTTTCGATTTTACCCCAGAGTTTGGTCATGGCGCGCGCATAAAGCACCTGTAGTTCGAATTTTTTCATGGTGTTGAGGACGGCACGGCCACGCAGTTCGCTTATGATGGCCAAGGCGGGGATTTCCCACATCATGACCTCGGGCCAAGTGCCCTCGAACGTGAGTTCATATTGATCGCCGACGCGTTCAAGGTTGTAGGCAGGCAGGGTCAAATTTTCAAACCATTCCATAAAATCGGGTTGGAACATCTGGCGTTTGCCGTAAAATGTGTTGCCGCGCAGCCATGTGGATTCGCCGCGCGAAAGGGACAGCGTGCGCACGTGATCGAGTTGTTCACGCAGTTCGCCTTCGTCGATGAGATCGGCCAAAGGTACGGTTTGGGTGCGGTTTATCAGGCTAAAGGTGACGTTGGCGTCGCGTTTGTAGCGAAACACCGATTGGCACATCAGCAGTTTATAAAAGTCGGTGTCGATCAGGGAACGCACAATGGGGTCGATTTTCCATTTGTGATTCCAGACGCGGGTGGCGATATCTACCATGAACAAACCTCTGGTATTAATGTGGGGTTAGTGGACCAGTTTAACACCGGCGGCGGTCATCGCGGCCGTGGCAGCGGCAAGGGATCCGTCGAGATCAATGGCGCGACAAAGATCGAGGCGCACGGTGGTATCGATGCCAAGTTTGGCAGCATCCACAGCCGAGAAATGCACGCAAAAATCAGTGGCGAGGCCAACAAGAGTGAGTTTGGTAATACCGCGCGTGGTCAGATATCCGGCGAGGCCGGTCGAGGTGATGTGGTCATTCTCGAAGAACGCCGAGTAGCTATCTATCGCGGGGTTATAGCCCTTGCGGATGATCATATCGGCGCGATCTGTGTTCAGGTTGGTGTGGAAAAGCGCGCCTTGGGTGCCTTGGATACAGTGATCGGGCCAAAGAACCTGTGGGCCGTAGGGCATATTGATCATTGAATACGGATCGTGGCCGTTGTGTTGGCTCGCGAACGAAGAATGACCGGCGGGGTGCCAATCCTGGGTCAGGATAACGCTGTTGAAATCATCCATCAGGGCATTGATGCCGGGCACGATTTGATCACCGTGGGGCACCGCGAGGGCACCGGCGGGGCAGAAATCGGTTTGGACGTCGATGACGAGCAGGGCGTGAGACGCAGGATGCATTGGCGCGGCCTTTCGGTTTGTAGAGTCCTATGGGTAAAAGGCGCGCGCGCTTAGGTCAACAGGCGTGGTTAATGGCCGTGGAATGTTGCGGGATGTTGTGGTTTTTGAATTTGGAGGTGGCCGTTGGTATTGGATACTCAAAAACGGAAAAAGAACCGCGGGACGGATTTTTTGTAGATGCGGTAGGCGTCGCCATATTGTTCTTCCAACCAAGGTTCTTCCAGAAAAGGGGCGAGCAGATAGAGGGCCGCCCAGAGCGCCAAAAGTGGCCCAACATAGGGAGATGGCACAATGAGTGCCCATCCGGTCAGCCCGAGCCAAGTGGCGGCATAGATCGGATTGCGGCTATGGGCGAACCAGCCATCTGTGTTGAGGCCGCGTTTTTCACCAAAGGCGTTGCGCCATCCCATATTGAAGGTAATTAAAAACGTCAGGCCAAAGCCGATCACGAGCATCGCAATTCCGGCGGCGTATTGAAACAGGCGCTGGGGGTGGGTTTGTAAATCAAATTCCAGATAGGTCAAAATAAGCAACGGGTAGAGGAAGCCGCGAAACAGCGCCTTGAACGTCCAGTGTTGCCAGCTTTTGCCATCGGGGGGCGGCCAGAATTGTATGCGACGCGAAAAATGGGCAACCAGGGACAAAACAAGGATGGAACCGGCGGAGAGCGCCGAGATAATGAAAAGGGCAAGAGACATTGCGGGCCTCTTAGTGGCTATGAACGTGGGGTGTTGATGCGTTGCCTGATGGGTGGCCGATCAGGTCGGGAGAGGCGCAGGCGTGCGCGCTACATTCCAGTTCGAGGGTGGTGTGGGCGATGGAAAATTCGGATTGCAGTGCGGATTTTATTGATTGTTTGATGGCATCGGCATTGGCCCATTGACCTTTGGCGATGACGATATGGGCCTGAAAGGCGGTTTCATGTTCCTGCATTTGCCACAGATGCAGGTGGTGAATATTTTGAACGCCGTCAATATTATTTAAGGTTGTCAATATGTTATCAGTATCCGCATCAGGAGGAGAGCCAAGCATAAGGATGCGGATTGCCGGACCGATCTCGGAAAAGCTTGTCCAGAGGATATAGGCGGCGATGAGCAGGGTGATC
>Ga0256834_1000862_pt1 | contig 21413 bp, 20 predicted proteins | sample 4281140metaG_FD_190536 | JGI IMG/M metagenome (GOLD analysis project Ga0256834, IMG submission 190536) | Hydrothermal vent microbial communities from East Pacific Rise, Pacific Ocean - 4281-140 | ecosystem: Environmental > Aquatic > Marine > Hydrothermal vents | place: Pacific Ocean: East...
AACAGTTTTAAAATCGACACTTTGAACAAGAAAGTTGATGGTGTTGCTGCTGAATTAAAGGCACATCGGCTGGATACGGAAGCGCATCGTGGCGTGTATGGGGTGAGGGCAGAGTAGAAATGTCCCGGTTCAAGGGCTGACCTCGTCTTTTGACCTCGTCCATAACTTACCAGCGTCCCGACGGAAATGAAAACATAAATATTGGAGTAATGCATTGCTTACAGAAAAATCAATCCTGGTAACAGGTGGCACCGGTTCCTTCGGTAAGAAATTTATCGAAACGATTCTGAACAACTACCCGGACATAAAACGTGTTGTGGTTTTCTCAAGAGATGAACTGAAGCAGTATGAAATGGCGCAACAGTTCCCCGTAGAGCAGTATCCGCAAATTCGTTATTTTATTGGTGACGTGCGGGACAAAGATCGTTTAACCAGGGCCATGGAAGGGATCGATGTGGTGATCCACGCTGCGGCTCTCAAGCAGGTTCCTGCTGCCGAATACAACCCTTTTGAATGTATCAAAACCAACATCATGGGAGCGCAGAACGTTATTGAGGCCTGCCTTGATTCTAAGGTCAAGAAGGTCGTTGCTCTCAGTACCGATAAAGCCGCTGCGCCGATTAACCTCTATGGGGCGACCAAGCTCTGCAGCGACAAGCTTTTTGTTGCGGCGAATAATATGAAAGGTTGGCGTGATCTGAGCTTTTCAGTCGTCCGTTACGGCAATGTCATGGGCAGTCGCGGCAGTGTAATTCCATTTTTCATGGACAAACGCCATGAGGGTGTTCTGCCGATTACCGATGAACGCATGACACGCTTCAATATCACTCTCCAAGAAGGTGTTGAGCTGGTTCTCAAAGCACTTGATATCATGTGGGGCGGGGAGATTTTCGTGCCGAAGATCCCCAGTTACAAGATTACCGATGTCGCTGAAGCGATTGCTCCAGAGGCAAAACTTAAGCATGTTGGTATCCGTCCCGGTGAAAAGTTGCATGAAGAGATGGTCACGGTGACCGATGCGATCAATACGGTTGAATTCAAGGATTATTTTGTCATTCTGCCGTCTTTGCAGTTGTGGGATGTTGCAGAATTTACCGACGCTTTTAATGGTGCTGCTTGCCAGGACGGCTTTTGCTACAATAGCGGTACCAATACTGACTGGTTGTCGGTCGAACAGATCAGAAATCTGATTAAAACGCATGTTGCTCCTGATTTCAAAGTCTAATGACAGATAAATTCATTCCATATGGTCGGCAGAGCATCAGCGAAGAGGATATCGCGGCAGTTGTTGAAGTGCTGCGTTCCGACTGGCTGACGCAAGGACCTACAGTCGAACAATTCGAGCAAGCTGTTGCCGACTATTGTGGTGCCCGATACGCGGTTGCTGTCTCGAACGGCACAGCGGCATTGCATCTTGCTGCTTTAGCCGCCGGTTTTACTCATGATGATGAGGTTATTACTTCCCCGATCACCTTTGTTGCTTCAGCCAACTGTATTGTCTATACAGGTGCCACACCGGTTTTCTCTGATATTGATGCTGAAACTTATTGTATTGATCCTGAGCAGATCAAAAGCAAGATCACCAGCAGGACTAAAGGTTTAATCCCGGTACATTTTACTGGGCAACCGTGCGACATGGGTGCGATTGCAAAGATTGCGGAACAACAGAATCTGACCGTTATAGAAGATGCCGCACATGCTATCGGTGCCTGCTATGAGGTTGATGGTGTGTCTTTCAAGGTTGGCTCCTGCGCTCACTCTGATATGACCATTTTCTCCTTCCATCCGGTTAAGCATATGACGACCGGGGAAGGCGGGATGATTACGACAAACTCTTCGGATCTTTACGAAAAGCTTTGTTTGTTGCGAACTCATGGCATCACCAAGGATCAGGACAAGCTCAGTCGCAATGATGGCCCCTGGTATTATGAGCAGCATGAGCTTGGTTTTAACTATCGGATCACCGATATCCAGTGTGCCCTTGGTCTATCGCAGCTTAAACGTCTGGATGATTTTGTTGAACGTCGACGTGAGATTGCCGCTCGCTACAACCAGGCCTTTTCTGCTTGTGATGAGTTGATTGTTCCAGTACAGAGGTCTGGTACTGATTCTTCCTGGCATCTTTATATGCTGGGACTGCGCTCACTTGATCGCAGGCTTGTTTTTGAGAAATTGCGTGAAGCTGGTCTTGGTGTGAATGTCCACTATATTCCGGTGCATCTGCAGCCCTATTATCAGGATAAGTTCGGTTGCAAGGAGGGTGACTTTCCGGAGGCGGAAACTTATTACCATGGTGCAATTACGCTTCCACTTTTTCCAACAATGTCCGATGACGATATTCAATATGTGATTGATGTTGTCCTGGCTACCAGCAGAGGAATGATGACATGAGTTGTGTTGCAATCATCCCTGCACGTGGCGGCAGTAAGCGCATTCCTCGCAAAAATATCAAGCCTTTTGCAGGGAAACCGATTATCGGCTATTCGATTGAGGCTGCTCTAAATAGTCAATTATTCGATAGGGTGATTGTATCTACAGACGATCCAGAGATTGCCTCGGTTGCTGAGTTGTTCGGGGCTGAAATCCCTTTCCTGCGTCCTGCTGAACTGGCTGATGATTTCACCGGAACCAACGCTGTTGTTAAGCAGTGTCTGGAGTGGTTGCAGGATAATAATTGTTCCGTTGATTATGCTTGCTGTATTTATGCGACTGCGCCCTTTGTGCGAGTCAAATACCTTCGTGAAGGTTATGACAGGCTAGTCGAATCTGACAAGTCCTATGCTTTTTCTGTGACGTCTTTTCCTTTCCCAGTGCAACGTGCCATTCGTCTTAATGTGGACGGTCATGTTGAGGCGATATATCCAGAGATGATTGCTCGACGCTCGCAGGACCTTGAAGAAGCTTATCATGATGCTGGCCAGTTTTATTGGGGCCGAACAGAAGCTTTTTTGCATGATGTTGTGACTTTTTCGTCTGAATCAATTCCGATTGTTTTACCGAGATACCTGGTTCAGGATATCGATACCTTGGAAGACTGGAAGCGGGCCGAGTTGATGTATAAAAGTCTGGAGGTAACTACCTCCCCTGATGTGGAGTAAAAATGAGTAACTATAAAACTGATCAAGAGCATTTCTGGGCAGGGAATTTCGGTGATGATTACACAACTCGGAATCAAGGCGACGATTGGGTGGCTAGTAACGTTGCGTTGTTCTCCAAAGTTCTCTCCCATATTGCAAAGATTGAATCTTTAATAGAGTTTGGAGCAAACCAAGGTCTAAACTTGAGAGCAATTCGACAACTCCTTCCCAGCGTGAAACTATCAGCCGTCGAAATTAACAAAACAGCGGTTTCCGAACTAAATAGCCTAGGTTACGTCAATGTCAACCATACCTCGATTCTTAACTTTTCTTCTAGAACAGAACATGATTTGTCATTAATCAAAGGTGTTTTGATCCATATCGACCCAGACTCATTGTCACAGGTTTACGATATTCTCTACAAATCAAGTAAGAGATATATCTGTATTGCTGAGTACTACAATCCCTCTCCTGTTGAAATTCCTTATCGCGGACATTCGGGAAAGCTTTTTAAGCGTGACTTTGCTGGAGAGATGCTAGATAAATTTGCAGATTTGAAATTGCTTGATTATGGTTTCGCTTACCATAGAGACTCTCTTTTTCCGCAAGATGACATTACTTGGTTTGTTCTTGAAAAGGTGCGTCAATGAGAATTGTGTTTCGCGTTGATGCCTCCACACAGATCGGCAGCGGTCATCTTATGCGCTGTCTGACTTTGGCTGAAGGACTACGCGAACAAGGCGCAGAGGTCCTGTTCGTCTGTCGCGAATTGCCGGGTAACCTCAATTCGTTGATTGCTGAAAAAGGTTTCGAGCTCTTCCGATTGCCTGTAACCAATAATCATGGTTCAAAACTAGATTGGAACAAGCACGCTGCCTGGTTAGGGGTGCATTGGCGGCAGGATGCAGAAGCGACATTGGCGTGCTTGAAGGAAAAAGCTGTCAAGTTCGATTGGCTGGTCGTTGATCACTACGCACTTGATAAGAACTGGGAAGTGGTGTTCAGGTCACTGGTTGACAAGATTATGGTGATTGATGATCTTGCGGATCGTCAGCATGATTGTGATTTATTGTTGGATCAGAATTTTTATTCAGACCAAAATGAACGGTATGAGAACCTGGTTCCTGCACACTGTACCAAACTGCTTGGACCCAGCTATGCGTTGCTCCGTCCTGAATTCCATGAGACAAGAAAGAATATACCACCGAGAGCCGGTAGAGTTAGAAAGCTCCTGGTGTTTTTGGGTGGTGTAGATGAAACCAATGAAACGACCAAAGCAATTAATGCAATCAATGCGCTTGAGAGAAGCGATCTCTCAATTGACGTTGTTGTTGGATCAGGAAATCCACACCAGAAACAAATTGACGAACTATGCGCCAGTCTGAAAAATATACGATTCCATTGCCAGATCAGCAACATGGCAGAGTTGATGGCGAATGCTGATTTGGCAATTTGCGCCGGTGGTACTGTAACATGGGAACGGTTTTGTCTGGGTTTGCCAGCTCTTGTTGTCTCTGTTGCAGATAATCAGAAAAGTATCGCTGAGGATTGTGGTAGAGACGGTTGTCAGATTTTCTTAGGAGAATCTGCTGATGTTAGCGAAGCGGTTCTTTCTGCCGCTCTACGGACGCTTTTGCAGAGTCCGTCATTACTTATGAATCTTTCAACTCAAGCTATGCAAAAGGTTGATGGAAAGGGGTTGCTTCGTGTCGCGCAACGGCTGTGCCCCCTTGATATCCAATTGAGAGAAGCTACTCAAGAAGATTGTCGCAATATATATGAGTGGCGGAATGCGGAAGAGACTAGACGCCATATTTTCGATAAGGAAATAATTCCTTTCGAGAGCCATCAGCAGTGGTTTGCAAATAGCCTGACAAATAAAGATCGCATAATCCTGATTGGTGAACATAACAATAAACCGGTCGGGGTCTTGCGTTATGATTTAAGTGAGAACAAAGCTTTGATCTCAGTTTACTTGGTGCCAGGGCCTCAGCCTCCAGGGGTTGGGTCGCAACTGATTTGTGCAGGGAGTCTCTGGTTACAATCAAAGCATCCCGAGATAGTGCAGATAGATGCCGAAATCCTTGGTGAAAATGTAGCTTCCGTCAAGGCTTTTGAAAAAGCAGACTACAAACTTAATCACTTAACCTATTGTAAAGAGGTGTCCCATGAAGAACAGTGAAGTGGGCACGATGAAAATCGGTTCAAGGCTCATTGGCAATAAATATTCACCATTTATAATTGCCGAAATGTCCGGCAACCATAATCAATCTCTTGAGCGCGCCTTAGAAATTGTTGAGGCGGCCGCCGCGTCTGGTGCCCATGCACTCAAACTCCAAACTTACACCGCCGACACCATGACCCTCGATATCGCCGAGGGTGAGTTTGTTATCGATGATCCTAAAAGTATATGGAACGGACGGAATCTTTACGAACTTTACGATGAAGCACACACCCCCTGGGAATGGCATAAACCGATCTTTGAGCGTTGCAAGGTGCTGGGCCTGATTTGTTTTAGTACGCCTTTTGATGCAACCTCCGTCGACTTTCTTGAAGAGCTTGACGTCCCCTGTTACAAGATCGCCTCGTTTGAGAATGTCGATATCCCTTTGATCAAAAAGGTTGCTGCTACCGGCAAGCCGATCATTATGTCGACGGGAATGGCGTCGCTTGCCGAACTTGATGAGGCAGTAACCGCTGCCAGGGAAGCTGGCTGCAAAGAGCTCATTCTGCTTAAATGTACCAGTTCCTATCCGGCAACACCTGAGAACACCAACATTCTGACCATTCCTCATCTGCGTGAGCTGTTCGATTGTGAGGTTGGTTTGTCTGATCATACAATGGGCGTTGGTGTTTCTGTTGCCAGTGTGGCGCTTGGGGCAACAGTGGTTGAAAAGCATTTTACTTTATGTCGTGAAGATGGCGGGGTGGACTCGGCTTTTTCTTTGGAACCTGAAGAGATGAAGAGTCTGGTTCTGGAAACCGAACGTGCCTGGCAGGCTTTAGGGCAGGTGAGTTATGGTCCTACGGAGGCAGAAAAGAAATCTTTGGTGTTTCGGCGGTCGCTTTATATTGTTGAAGATATGCAGGCTGGGGATGTTTTGACTGTGGAGAACTTAAGGGCGATTAGGCCTGGGCATGGTTTGAGCCCCAAGTTTCTGGAAAGTATTCTTGGGAAAAAAATTAATATGGCCGTCAACAGAGGTACGCCGGTCTCTTGGGAGTTGATCGGTTGAAACAGAGTATTACACTTTTCAGTGCGAAGGACCGGATAACTACTGGACGCGACCTAGTTGGCCTGCTCTTTGAGTGCGCTCCTGATAGCGAGGCTTACGCTTGTGCTAACAAAGTAATCCCTCTGGTGGAATTGATCGGCGATTTTGACACAACAAAACAATTTGCTTTTGATTTAGCCCAAAAAATGCTGGAAGGGGAGCCCTCTTTTAGAGGTATCCAGCAACTCGGGACTTTTGAAGAAGTTGTAATCAAAACCCTACAACAAGCTTTTCATGCTATTCACTTGCACAATGCTTTGGAAAAACTAGGTATCTCTACGTGCCGCATCAGTAGTCTCGATAGATATTTAAATGATCTACAACAAATTACAGCACTGAGGCCAACAGCATACAGTTTGGAGATACTTGGGCCAGTTAAAAAAGATGCAGGCCATCTTACCAGTATACGCAGGGCTTATGCTCGAATTCGCCAAGGAAGTTTTTCTTCACAGGGGTTAAAAGCTGAATGGAGGCAGGTGCTCTCCCGTATCGATCCCTTCTGGCAGCGCAAAACGTTTTTACCTGGGGCAAAACAGAACGTTAACGGTGCTGGTGGGGTTTGGTTCTACTCGACTGCTTATACTTATAGTTTGATTGGTCAACTTTATGAGCCGTATTTCCCCGAAGAGTTTCATTACCTTGTGGAAAATGAGCTGACAGGTGGCAAGGCTCTGGCCGAAAAAGGCCGTAAATTTAGCTCACTTTATGATTATGTAACACGTGAGATGCGCCCGAGTTCTGAAGAATGTACACGCACTGTTGAAGCGATTGTAGAGCATCTGCAGAGCGCTGATCTGGATGATAATGAAAAGCTAGCGCGAGAACTTCTCCTCAAGAGCGGTTTTTTCCAAACATTTGTATGTAGACATCTACCACAAGGGTTGTTTATGGCTCAATTGGTGGATGTTTTTCTCGAGCAGCAGCAACCAACAGCCATTGTTGCCGGTAACCCGGTTTTTGAGGGGATATTATTGCAGAGGGCACAGGCGCGGAGCATCCCTACGTTAGTTTTGCAGCACGGCATTCTCGGAGACTATTGCCAGTTCAGTGATCCGCCTGTTGACCACTACATAGTTCGGGGTGAATTTTGGCGCGAGTTTCTTGCTGCCGAACCTCGTAAACGAGCGTGTGTGCTTAACCCTCAACAGCCAAAGAGCTTTGATGGCAAAACTTCAGATTATGGTTCAAGGCATATTCTGTTTCTCACTGCGCCTTATGGATTGCACCCGGTGATGAACGAGATGGATCTTGATGAAATTTTAATAACCCTGCTTGCTACCGCAGATGAAGTGTCAAGGCCTTTAGTCGTTAGAGTCCATCCGATGGAATCGGCGGGTTTCTATGAAAAAAGAGTCTCCCAACTCTGTCAGAACAATAAGTTGTCTAGTGTGGATGTTTCTTACAGTCAGGGAGGTGATCTCAGTTCAATACTACAAAAAAGTGCTATTGCTGTTACATACTGCTCGACAGCTTTTCTAGACTGTTTGCGGCATCAAGTGCCTATTGTCAGTTTTGACTGGCATGACTTCAGTTATAAAAAGAATTTGACTCAACATGGAGTTTTTTACTTTGCAACTAGTTTGCAGAATCTGGAAGAACTTGTTCATGATGGAATGCAAGGAAACTTAGCTCCTTATGAGCAAAGCCTTGAGCCATTTTTAGCCAGTACCACAGATCAGCAATTGCAAACCAGTCTCATAGGTTTGATACAGAGTACCCATAATCTTTAGCCGGAAACTTTATGAAAAAACGCATTTTTGTCGGTCAGTTGGTTGATCGAGATAATAATAATCCTCAATGTTTGAATACGCGGGCAATTTTGTCACGTTTGACGAATGCAGATATCGAATGGATCGTGCCCCATTACGGAGAGCCTGATTCCTTTTTGGTGAGCAAAAAAAAAATCAGATTGATTAAGCTTTGGCGCGGGCGTTTATGGCAATGGCACAAAGCCTTGCTATACCAACTGTCAGTCGATGCGATTTTTTATCCTGGTGCCTACTGGTTTGATGATATTCCTTTACAGCTCAGGAAGTTGACTGGGCGTAAGGTGCCAGTGATCGCAACGCTGGAAGGTCTTGCTGGGGATGATGTGAGACAGCGTTACTTTAGTAAACGAGCTGGGCATCCTGTTTATTGTCAAGAAGTGCCAAATTGGTTATTACAGCGGATTGATCAAGTCTTAAATAATGCAGACCACATTGTTGGTATTAGCCCTTTCTTGTCCCAGATGGGCGAGACACTTTATGGTAATAAGTTCTCTGTCATACCTTTAGGAATCAATAGTAAGGTTTTTTGTCTCGCTAGCACTGAGAAGAAATCAAACAGACCGACTATTGTCGGTGTCGGTAGTTTCCAACCTCGAAAGAGAGCTGAATTGTTTATCGAACTGGCTCAACGGTTTCCTCAAGCAGATTTCGTCTGGTATGGCGACGGTGAAAGACGGCAAGACCTTATTGAATTAGTGGGCCAAAAAAAGCTTCTGAATGTTTCTTACCCTGGACCGGTTTCTCATAACAGCTTGGCTGAAATATATAGATCCGCAAATTTGTTTGTTCTCCCTGCAAATTCCGAGGGTGTCCCTAAGGTGACTCAAGAAGCTGCTGCCTGTGGCCTTCCTTCAATTGTTTTTGGCTTCTATGAGGCGCCAACCGTCGTAGATGGCAAGAATGGGTATGTGGTATGGAATGATGAGGAATTGTTTGCGCGGGTTGAGTTGTTGATAACGCAACCGGAGAAAGCTTGTGCTATGGGTGCGACAGGTGCAGAGATGGCTAGAGCTTGGGATTGGGACAAAGTAGCGATGCGGTGGGAAGAGGAAATCCTTAAGTTTGTCTGAGAATATACGTCCATATAAACAGCAGATGGGGCTAGTCTTGCCAGTCAATCACAGTTAACTGCTAATATTCTAAAACATTATGGGCTCCTACTATGCCTGTGATTTGAACCCTTGGAATTTATGGGAATGAAGATGAAACATATAATTAATAAACTGTATTACAAAACCTGTTTAAATAAATCCATTACATGTATTGGAGATAGCCATACAGAAATATTTAATTATATAAATAGTGAGGTTCTGCTTCCTGGTCATTTTTTTAATACACTAGTTGTGCATGGTGCTACTTGCTCAGGTATTGACAACCCGAATTCAAAAACCAATACAATGGGAATATTTGAACAGTATATAAAGAATCATAATCTTAAGAATGAAACAGTTCTGGTCCAACTTGGAGAAGTAGACTGTGGTTTTGTTATCTGGTACCGCGCTCAAAAGTATGGAATAAGTACTAAGGAGCAACTTGTAATCACATTACAAAAATATCAAAAGTTTATTGATCAACTAGCGATAGAATCGAAAAGAGTTATTGTGATGAGTGCCGTTCCACCAACTATTGTTGATGGGCAAGCATTCGGTGAAGTCGCCAACAAAAGAAAAGAGATCTTAGCAACTCGGAAAGAAAGAACTTACTTGACACGTGAATTTAATCTTAAGATGCATGGCTTTTGTTCAGAGAATAAATACTTTTTTATGAACTTAGATCCTATACTGATTGATGTTCATACAGGTGTAATTAAGAAAGAGTATTTGAACGAGGATCCTTTAGATCATCACCTTAATAATCGTAGTCTTGCTCCAATCGTTTTGGAAGCAACAGCCAACCTTAACATATTTTGATAGTCCACCCTGATGAACACTCAGAATTTATATTACATTAAATATAATTCTCATGACCAAAAAGTATATTTGTAATGTCTCGAAGCGCATCAGCGACACTCGCCGGTCAATCAGCATTTTTCTTAGTTGGAAATGTATTTACCCTAATTGCAGGGTTTACATTCCAGATCTATCTTGCTAACCAACTGGGTTCTGATGGCTTGGGGCTTTTTGGCCTTTACGAAGCGTCCATCGCAGTTGTGGTTGGATTGCTGAGCTTCGGTCTTGCGCCGACTGCTGTCAAGTATATCCCCCATTACCTTGCACATTATTCCAATGCTGCTATTCATCGTTTTTTGCGAACAGGATTTAAAGTATTAACAATTGCTGGTTGCAGTGGTTATCTTGTCATATTATTAGTCGCCAATGTCGTTCCCCGGTTTCTTCCGGAATATGCAGAGATTTTGAGTCCCTTGTTGGTCATGGGCGTCATGCTTCCATTGGGGCTACTACTGTTTTTTACGATGCAGTCGCTTCGAGGGTTCCATGATATCCGTTATATGGTTATGGGGTCATCGTTTCTCCAACTGACCGCTAAAATTGTTTTCTCGGTCCTATTTTTCAGAATAGGCTTTCAACTCATTGGCTACATTTGGGCGGTTGTCCTCTCTACCATAGTGGCTTTGCTGTGGATGTTGAGGGGACTTAAGCGCCAGGTCTTAAATGTGCCAGAAAGTGATCTTGAGGAAGGCTCTGTGACAAATGCAGACCCTTGGCACAATTATGCAAAGGTCATGTATGGTAACTCTCTGCTCGCCACGATTGCTGCTCCCCTTGATCGCTTTCTTGTCGGTTTTTTTGTCGGGGCATCTGGAGTTGGTGTATTGATGACGGTTAAAGTGCTACAAGGACTTCCAGGGATTTTCCTGCAAATGTTTCTCGCTGTCGTTGCTCCAATGTTCTCCGAAGCTAACGCTAATAACGATTTCGCCAGCATTCAAAAGCTCTATTGTATTACAACTGATTGGTTGATGCGCCTTTCTCTCCCTTTGTTGGTATTCCTTGCTGTTTTGGCCGAGCCAGTCCTCGGCATGTATGGAGAAGCATTTCAGGCTCAAGGTACGATTCCCTTATATCTCTTGCTTTTCTCACAATTGATTAATTTGGGTTGCGGGCCGATAGCGAATGTCCTGAATATGTCCGGCCAAGAAGGTGTGATGTTCAAGATATCTATTTTTCAAACAATCATTTCTATTTCTGGGCTTGTTTTGTTAACTCCTTTATATGGGATTGTTGGCGCGACTGTTTCAATTCTTGCCGGAATAGTCTTTGCTAATTTTGCGGCACTCTATATTGCTGGGAAGGCACTCTCTTTAAGGTGGTGGGACAAAAGATATCAACACTGGTTGGTCCCGGTCATCGGGAGTATTGCTTTTTGTGCTTTTATCGCCAATTCCGTTGAGAGTTTTGGCAAGTTTGAGTTGCTCTTTTACCTCGTCTGTAACTATTTGGTTTTCCACCTGTTGCACATAGTTTTGGGTGTTAATGACGACGACAAAGAGGTCATTCAAGAATTCCAGAATAAATTCAAAAGGGCTCTCCCAGGTTCTGGTGTCTGAAAGTGATCGAGACTCTTAAAAAAATAATCCCTTTTGGCTTGAGAGTTCGTCTAGCTGATTCCCGTGGACGTGGGGTTTACTGCGGATATCCAGATCAGCATAAGTGCATCTTTATTCACATACCTAAGGCCGCAGGAACCAGCGTAACTAATGCCCTGTTCGGACCCGTTTCGAGGCATGTCCCTTATTTTGAGTATGAGCGAGCTAACCCTCGCAAGTTTTCGGAATATTACAAGTTCACTTTTGTACGCAACCCTTGGGACCGCTTGCTTTCTGCTTACATCTTTTTGAAGAAGGGTGGTCTCAATGAGATGGATCACACTTGGGCCGAAGAGCACCTTTCACAATTTGAAACCTTTGAGCAGTTTGTTGTTGAATGGGTCAATGAAGAAAACGTGTGGAGTTGGGTACATTTCGTCCCACAGTGCCATTTTATATGTGATGACTCCGGGAGCATAAAAATGGATTTTGTCGGACGCCAGGAGAACATGAGTGCGGATTTTGATGTTGTTAAAAAACGACTTGGAATTGATGTTGAACTTCCTGTGTTAAACAAAACTCGTTTACGCTTGTATCACGATGAATACACAGATGAAACTCAGGAGATTGTTGCCAAAGTGTATGCGCGGGATATCGAGTTATTTGATTATCAGTTCTCATCTTGAGCGTTTTGAATTGTCACTTTTTCAGCGACTTAACAGAAATTTCAAGTAGACTTAGAAATGTCCAATCACATTAATAATCACATGAAAATACTATGCGTTATTGAACAGAACTCCTGGATCAACAGGCATATTTTTCAACAGCTTAGAGAACTTGGTCATGATGTTGAAAGTTTTTACTATGGTGAGTATGTCGGTGAATTCTATGGGAGAGGAAACACTTTAGACCAGCAACGCAAGAATAAAGCTTTGCTTGAGAAAGCATGCTCAATGTTGGGCGGCGACGGACTGGATTTGATTTTCTGTTATGTCTATGATGACTTTCTTATGCCTTCGACAGCCAAGAACCTCTCCGAGTTAAACGTGCCAATGGTTAATTATAATGTTGATATGGTGAATCAATGGTATCGGCAAACTCGTACTGCAAAATTTTTCACGAGGATGCTTTGTGCGCAAAGTGACAATATGCAGGCCATGGAACGTTACAATCCCAATATCTTGTTTTGGCCTATGGCAGGGATTCCCCCCATCGAGTCAATGGCTGAAAAATTCGAACCTGCTGCTCCCGTTAGCTTTGTTGGAACGCCAACACTTTATCGTAAGCAGATTATCTCTCGATTACACAAAGATGGCATTCCATTAAGCATCTACGGGAAATATTGGCAGGAGAACCTGGTGACATCATCGCCTCGGCGAATGGACAAAACACTCAGTGATTTACGCCACTATGCCTGGCCGAAATTTCGAACTGGTGGGCTAAAAGAGATTTATGAGGTTGTAAGACGACGCATGTTGCCAGAGCCTGATGGAACAGATATCTCTGTTCCTTCGGATCTTTTAGGCGATTTTGTCCCTGATGGTGTGATGACCCAGTTGTTTGCCAACAGTCAGATTAACCTCGGTTTCACGCGAATGTCCGAAGGGCCAATCGACAAACCAGGGAAAACTCAAGTCAAGTTGAGAGACTTTGAAGTGCCTCTTGCTGGCGGGTTTTATCTAGTGGAACGAGTCCCTGAATATGAAGAACATTTTCGACCCGGGGTTGAGGTTGAGACTTGGTCTACTTACGAAGAGCTGAAAGACAAGGTAACCTTCTATTTGAAAAACCCTGAAGCTTGTAAGAAAATTGCTGCTGCTGGTAAGGCTAGAGCGGAGAAAGATCATACTTGGGAAACTCGCTTCTCTATGCTGTTTTCGAATTTGGGGATCGAGTAATGGCGTATAGGGTCTTGACCATTACCCCATGGTTCCCTAACTATCCCGAAGATGGTCGATACAATTTTATTCTGAACTCGGTTGAAGCCCTTCGTCAGAGAGGGAATCAACTTGCCCTGCTTGTGACTCGGCCATGGACGCCGCGTGCATTTGGCTGGTTTCATTCTGATTGGCAACGCTCGAAGTTACAGAAGGAACTTTTCGATACGGCATTAGGAATACAGATCCAACAGTACATCTCTTTGCCACGGAACTATTGCCACTATGCGATCTGGGAGCTTTTCCGTTTGCGTATGGCGCCAAAAATTGAAAGTATGGCACGAGAAATCTCTGCTCAAGTAATTCATGCGCACACTGAATTGGCTGCTTTTGCAGCAGTGCCGGTAGCCAGAAAGCTCGGTATCCCTGTGGTTGTCACACTCCACGGCATTAACATGGCTACGCGGCAACTTGATACACAGAAGAAAAAAGCGCGTTTGCGAAAGGTTCTTGCCGGGGCTGACCAGGTGGTCTTGGTTGGTGAACCTCTCCGTGATTATTTTGTCCCTTTGGCGGGGGGGGACGACAACTTTTGCGTTGTCCCCAATGGTTTCTTTCTTCCCAATACATTACATGCCACGGACCCTCAACTACATGCCACGGAGCCTCAACTAGAAGATGCAACTTTACGTCTGATCAGTATTTCGAACCTGCATGAAGGTAAAGGGATTGATCTAAGCTTAAAGGCTCTTGCCGAATTGTCTCAACGCGGTTTACGTGACTGGCACTACACAATTGTTGGTGACGGTGCCGAAAGGTCTCGCCTTGAGGAAATGGTTGATAGAAAAGGTTTGCGGGATAGAGTGGTTTTTCTTGGCCATCTGCCACACCTCGAAGCTCTATCTAAATTAGCGAATGCCGATGTTTTTTTACTGCCTTCCTATCGTGAGGCATTTGGTGTTGCCTATCTTGAGGCGATGGCTAGCGGCCTTTTAACTATAGGTGTCAAGGGGCAGGGTCCTGAGGTGTTTATTCAGGATGGTGAGACGGGTTTTTTGGTTCACCCGTTGAAAGTGGAGGCCATAGCTGAGAGACTCGAATTCATTATGCGTAATAAAGAGGAATGTCGGCGTATAGCAGGGCGTGGTGGAGATATTGTAACGACAGAGTTTACTTGGGAACGTCATGCCGAAAAGTTAATGACTGTATATTCAAAAGTTATGCGTTGAGTTGATAATGACACAAAAAGAGACAATCAGATGGTCCTTCGACCTAGACCCAGACGTGTGGGATCGTATTCTTGCTTCGTGTGGGGGGCATCCGTTGCAGTCTGCCCTATGGGGGAATGCGAGGCTTCGTGTTGACGGGGTGGAGGACATGCGTTGTGCTGCTTTTGTTGGTAATGACCTGATCTGGATGGGACGTTTTGAAATTCGGAATTTGCCGTTACGAGGAAGGGTGGCATGGCTTCCCCGTGGTCCGGCCCATGTTGATCATCCTCTAGCGATGTCAGCACATCAACAATTTTTGGGTTTGTTGGAAAAAGAGGGTTATCTGATCAGTTTTATGGACCCTTATCCGCAACTTATTAGCGACGAGATCTATGGGGTATCGCTTAGTAGCAAACCACAGACCCTGTGGCTTGATTTGAAGAAGGGTAAAGAGGTTATTTTCAATAATTTGCATAAAAAGCTGCGTTACGGTGTTCGTGCATCGGAGCGTGCTGGGGTTGTTCTGGAGGAAACCAAGGCGGCTGAGGATGTGACCGCATTTTTTAAATTATGCGACCAGGTCAGTGAAACCAAGCAGTTTGATCTGCCGGGGTCTGAGCAACTTTTGCAGGAACTGCTCTTGTTAACCAGGCCTGATTCTCCATATAAAGCACACTTGTTCGTCGCTCGTTTTGACGGGCGAATTGTATCTGGTTATCTGTCGATTGAAAATGGCAACAGTTTGCACAATATCTGGAATGGGACGGATCGATCGAGTTCAAAGCATTGCCCTGGTGAAGCGGTTTTGTGGTATCAAGTTGCGTGGGCGGTTGATGCTGGTTTGAGTGTCTATGATCAAGAAGGAATTGATGAAGAAGGCAACCCTGGTTGTTATAAGTTTAAAAAACGGCTAGGTGGAGAAGAAATAACATTGCCAGGGCTACATGCGCATCCTTATGGGGCACTTGGCCGGACAGTACTGACGTTGGGCCGATGGGTTGGCAAGATATGACCATGGTTAGGAAAGCTCATACTGCTGATCACCATGGGCCGCATTCTCTATTGATATATATCGAACCAACGCCATATATTTTGGGACTTGTGCGTGAATTAAACAAAGAAGCAGAAAAGCCTGTGAAAACACTTTTTCTTTGTCAGGATCTTACGCAATCTTGGGGTCTGTCTATAGAAGGGTACAACTCTGAACTGTTGATGAAAGGGTACTTGATGGCCCTGAAGCAGATCTGGCAAAGGCTTGCTGCCAAACCGGTTGTGCTTCATCTCGCTGGGTGGGGACATCCTCTTCTTTTGTTTGCACTGCTAACGGCAGGTATATTGCGCGTACCTGTTGTCATGGAGTCAGATACTCAACTCCCTGTCGGGCTTCCTGTATGGAAACGCATTGTGAAAAGGATTATTTATCCCTTGGTATTTAGGATACCTAAGATGATGCTGCCAGGGGGGAGCAGACAAGCCAAATACTTCAAACATTATGGGGTCAATGACAACCGAATAAAGATCACCAATATGACAGTTGATGTCTCAGCGATCAAGCAACGTTGTGCCCAGATGGGGGAGGATGGCCGTAAAGAAACCCGCAATAGGTTGAACTTAGATAAAAACAGTGTTGTTTTTGTTTTTGTGGGTCGTTTGGTTGCTCACAAAGGGCTCTCAGATCTTCTTGTTGCTTTTAAAAAGATAAATCATGAACAGCCAAATGCACGCTTGCTTATTGTTGGAGATGGACCTTTGCGTGAGAGCCTATCCAGAACTGTCAAAATGAATCAGGCGGTTCAGTCACTTGGACGACTAGATATGGATGGAGTAATAGAGATATATCATGCTGCTGATGTAGCTGTGGTTCCATCCCATTTTGAACCGTGGGGATTGGTTGTGAATGAAGCGCTGGCTGCTGGGTTACCTGTGGTTGCAAGCGATCGAGTCGGTTCTGTTGATGATCTTATTGAGGATGGTGTGACGGGCAAGGTATATGCTTCCGGAAGTATTGCTGAACTGGAAGAGTCGTTGTCGGAATTGTTTGACGAGAAATTACGTGCGCAATTGTCGTTTAACGCTCGTGAACTTATCAATGAGTGGACATTGGAAGAGAGCGCTGAGAAGATCATCAACGCCTGGAAACAGGCTCAGGTTAAATAGATGCGTATCCCCAAAAGTTCCAATCTGTTTCCGATTGTTGTCCTAGCATTTATGGGGCCAACGATGGCTTATCTGTCGACTGTCTTTGATATCAAGGTTCGTTGGGGACTTTTAGCGCTATTGGTTGTGGTAGTGGTTTTCAGTAAAAGACAAACCAAATTCCAGAATAAGGGGATTGTTGCCCTGATTGTGCTGTCTGGGGTCTGGGGTCTTGTCACAACGTTTTGGTCTGAAAGTTTCGATCTAAGTGTCATGAAATCTTTTGCTTTTCTTTTGTCTTCAATTCCTCTGGTCTTGGCCGGACAGAGGTGGGTTTCTGTAAAAGGAATTATTGGCAGCTGGACTTATCTTGCCCCTGTTGCCCTGGTTGCGATGGTGGCCGCAATTTTCGGTTATTTCCTTAGTCCCTTTGCTTATACTGAAAGCTTGTTTCAGGGATTTGTTTATGGACCGAACATGATGGGCTCACTATTGGCAATATCACTCCCGTTTATCCTCTGGCAAACTTGGTTACATTGGCGTGTGCCACGATGGAAAATGTTCTGGATTGCGTCGGTTCTGTTGAATTTTGGTTTTATATACATAACCCAATCGCGCGCTGCTTTGATGGTGGCCCTTTGTACCTTGGGTGGAATGTGTTTGGGTTTTTCGAAACGGAAAACGATCTCTGCCACATTTTTGCTGGCTATGATGGTTGTACTTGTGGTTTCTGTCCGTCCTGAACTTCAAACCAAGGTTGTGAGACAGGTTATTTACAAACACTCTGATGACATATTTTATACGCGAGTACAACCCTGGACAGTGTCTTTAAAAAAGGCACAGTTGGGAGGGCTCTTTGGTGCTGGTTATGGTGTTTCCATTGGTGCTGGGACTTGGGAGGGGGGGCTGACCGCAGTCGGATATGGCCGAGAAAAGGGTAATACGCAACTGGCGATTATCGAAGAAACCGGTTTAGTCGGGTTTGCTTTTTATCTTGCTCTAATTGTTGCTCTGATTATACGTGTCTTTGGTAGCTTAACCTCAGCGAAAAATCCTCAAGCCAAAGTAGCCCTTGGGTTGGCTTTTGGTGCAATCGTTGGAATGTTATTCCAATCTGTTTTCGAAGCTTGGTGGGTAGCTCCTGGAGCTCCAGAGTCGGCAGCGTTCTGGGCCCTGGTAGGTGTAGGGTTGGGATTGTGTTCCAAGAAAAATGAAGGGGATGTTGTCGATGCCCAGTGATGAGTCAGTAAGTTTAAAATGTAGTCTTAATCCTGCCGATGGATCGGTTGGTCATCCAAGTGTGCCATTGGGTCAACTAAGCAGTTCCTTGAACCTAATATACTGGACCTAGTTGTGAGCCAAAATCTTATTTGGAAGCGTCGTTTGGGTAATATGTGGGCTAAGTTGCCTGTTGATCGAAACACGATACGTAACGTTATTCTCTTATACCATTCTGTCGGTGGTGGCTCTGTTTCTACTATTCGGGAGAAATTCGAGACTCAGATGAACTGGCTTGCTGAAAACACGGTCGTAAGTTCTCTTGATTCACTGCTTCGCTTCAAGGAACGGGCAAATGACAAGCTTCTGGTAACACTTACTTTTGATGACGGTTATCGTAGCTTACACGATATCGCCGCACCGATCCTTGCTCGGTATGGTTTCCCGGCAACTGTTTATCTCAATAGCAGTCATATCGGTGATTCTGACAATGAGGCCTCAGATGTTATAAAGGGGCACTACCCAGGCGAGCAGTTTATGACTTGGGATGAAGTGCATCATTTGAGAGAACAGGGTTGGATGATCGGTTCTCATGGTGTTGAACACTTGGATGTAACAACCTTGACTGCCGTTGATATGGAACATCAGTTGAATTTTTCTAAAAAAACCATCGAACAGCGACTCGGAAGTGAGTGCCATCATTTTTCGTATACTTGGGGTCGATATAACCAAAGAATTGAAATGGCTGTTAAAAATGCCGGTTATCGGTATGCTGTCGCTGGCAAGCATGCCCCTGTAACCAAGGCGAGCAACCTTCTGGCTCTACCGCGTTTAGACGTCCGGCGAGAATATGATCTAAACGATTTTATCGCTGTTGTTACTGGTCGGTGGGATTTTCTTGGCCATCTGCAACGGATGAGAAGATAAATTTATGGTTGTTCTTGTTAATGCCATTTCAATTAAGGAAGGTGGAGCTCTGGTTGTAGTAAAACGGCTTCTTCAAAATTTCTTGTTGCATCGTCCTGATATTGACTGGCATGTGATGGTTGACCCCGACCTGGTTAATGAATCTTTTTTCAATCAGGAAGGTATAAAGGCCTGGAGCTTAGACAGAAAAGGTTGTAACTCTCTTATGATTTGTATGTGGTATGAGGCTGGATTGCCCCGTTTGGTGCGAAAAATTGGAGCCGATGTGGTCTTTTCCTTAACTAATTATCTGCCTGTGTTTTCCCGTTTACCAAGTTTACTGCTGGTCCAGCATGCAGGTCACTTTTCTGCGTGCTTTGAAGCGTGCCAAAAGCAGGAGTTCCCAGGTCTGGCAAATCGTCTTGCTTGGCAGCTAAAGAAACAATGGGTGCGGCGCTCGATCGATAATGCAACTATGGTGACGGTGCAGACAGAGGCTTTAGCAAATGCCATCACGCAGGAGAGAAGTTTTCTCCCCGATACAGTCAAAGTTGTTCCGCATGGTTTGGGACTGTTGGAGATTGGGAGGGTGAAAACTCTCTCGAAAGACAGACCATGGCGCGTTGGATATATCACCAAGTATGGAGTGCAGAAGAACTTCCTTGTGTTGTTTAAAGCCATTGCACAGTTGCAAAATGCAGGACATGATGTATGTCTGGTACTCACGTTATATCCACAAACACAACATTGTCCCAAGTTGATGGCACAGGTAAAAGCTGTCGGGATTGAGCCATGTATTGAAAACCATGGTGAAGTTGAACAGGAACAAATTGTTGACCTCTATGATTCACTCGACCTCTTTGTTTTCCCATCGTTGTGCGAATCTTTCGGTTTTCCTATGTTAGAGGCAATGTCGCGGGGACTACCCCTTCTTGTCTCTGATACCCCAGGTAATCTAGAAATTGTTGGTGATACTACTCTGTCCTTTGGTGCCAATGATGTGGATGGGTTAGCGAAAAAAATTGTACGTGTCATGTCTGATTCGAAAGTTTATGCGGAGGCTTCAAAGGGTAGTCTGAAACGTGCACAAACCTTTTCATGGCAAAAGGCCGCTCATGCGACCTTGGCGCTTCTCGATGAAATCGTTGCTGAAAATTGTGGGGAAAAGTATGACCACTGAGGAAGTGAAGCCTGGTCTAGAGCAGGAGACTCAGGAGCATTACAGTGATCATCCATTCGATTTCATGACGGAGGAGGATGAAAAGAATATCGCCGACTTGCAGCCAGTACCTTTTCGCTGCTTTGTCGAGACTTATCTTCAACTTGGTCAGGTTGTTGTTGATGTAGGTTGCGGCCCTGGCCGTGCAACCTTATATCTGCAAAAGTCAGGTTTTAAAGTGTTTGCGGTAGATCTTAGTCAGGCATCCATCAACCTTGCACGCAAAAGGGCTAAAAACTCAGTATTTACATGTGCCAGTAACCTCAGTATGCCTTTTAAACCTGAGAGTTTTGATGCTGTTGTTTCCGATGGTGTGATCCATCACACACCTGACGCACATCGATCATTTGCTGAGAATGCAAAACTGGTTCGCGAGGGTGGTTATATGTATGTTGCTGTATACAAGCGCTGGCGGTATTACTATTACATCTATAATTATGTGGGGGTTCCTGTTCGCTGGCTAAACAGTCGCATTTGGGGAAGAGCCCTCGTCCATAGTACCTTGTTGCCGATTTACTACTTGGCTCATTTGATCAAATCAAAAGGGACGAGAACCTGGGTTGGGGCAAAGAACTTTTTCTACGATTACATCATTACACCCCAGGCGACATTTCATACCTGTGAGGAAATATCTCTATGGGGTGCTGAGTCGGGGATGGAATTAGTATATTATGACAAAAAGAATATTGGTAACTGCCATGCTTTTGTGTTTAAAAAGATAGCATGAAAATTTGAACGAATTCAGAACGTTAAATTAAGAATTGCAAGAAGAAGATTTCAATGAAAATCTGTATTGTATCATCTTGTGGAGGACATCTTACTGAAGTCAGGCAATTGTTGCCTGCTTTTGAACAGTATGATTTTTTTTATGTTTTGAACCATAAAATCATTGTGCCTGAAGACATGGAAGGCAAGACTTTCTTTATTCGTCATTCTGAACGCGACTTGCTGTTTTTTGTCAATTTATGGGAAGCTTTTCAGATTCTAAGACGTGAAAAGCCGGATGTAATCCTCAGTACTGGGGCTGGTCCGGTTGTTCCGTTTGCACTTATTGCGCGGCTATTTTTTCCGACCAAGATAATCTTTGTTGAAACAATCACACGTATCAGCACGCCGTCATTAACCGGAAAAATCATGTATCGTTTGGCACACTCATTTTTCTACCAATGGCCATCTTTGAAAGTGTTCTTCCCAAAAGGGCAGTTGGGTGGGCCGTTGTTATGAGCACCTTTGTCTCC
>Ga0256834_1000863_pt1 | contig 21411 bp, 20 predicted proteins | sample 4281140metaG_FD_190536 | JGI IMG/M metagenome (GOLD analysis project Ga0256834, IMG submission 190536) | Hydrothermal vent microbial communities from East Pacific Rise, Pacific Ocean - 4281-140 | ecosystem: Environmental > Aquatic > Marine > Hydrothermal vents | place: Pacific Ocean: East...
AGACATTGCAATTAATGAGGCGACAATTACCAGATAAGGTGCAAATTTGAATAAAAATTTATCTACTCTTTCAGGATCGTATATTTCTTTTGAAACCAGTTTTAATGCATCCGCTATGGTTTGAAAGACACCCCATGGACCAACTCTGTTTGGACCAAGTCTTAACTGGAACCATGCAGCAACTTTACGTTCTAAAAGCACCAGGTATAATCCAACTACTGCAAAAAGCGCCAAATATAATGCTGCAATTATTATCCATTCTGTAAAGGTTGCTAACCCTTCAGGCATGACGGAAAAGATCCAATCATGTACTGTACTTACTATGTTTAATGGTATGTTCATCATTAAATTTCTTATTCAATTATTAACGGTCAATATCAGGTATTACAAAATCAAAAGAAGCCATAGTAGCTACTAAATCTGCTATTTTTACTCCTTTAGATATATGGTTTAAAACCGATAAGTTTGAAAATCCTGGTGAGCGGAATTTTACTCTATATGGGTTTTTAGTTCCTGTACTATTTATATAAACACCTAATTCACCTCGGGCTGTTTCAACACGCTGATAAAATTCACCTTTTGGTAATTTGATTACAGCTTTTGTAGGTTCTTTGATATTTCCTTCCGGGATATTGTCAATCAATTGTTCAATAATTGACATAGATTCCCACATCTCCATAATTCTAACTTTATATCGTGCATAAGAATCACCCTCAGTAAACAAAGCTTCTTTAAAGTCTACTTTGTTATAAGCACTGTAAGGATCTTTTTTTCTAATGTCACTTGCAAAACCTGAACCTCTCGCAACCGGTCCGGTAGCTCCAAAAGCAATGGCATCTTCTTTTGTCAAAAGACCAATTCCCTTCATACGCTTTTCAAAAATTACATTACCGGTCAATAATCTATCATACTCAGGTAATTTGGTTCTAAAATGTGCGATGAACTCTTTTGTGCGTTTCACAAAATTTGGATGAATATCATACATCAATCCTCCGGGAACAAAATAATTCATGGTCAATCTAGCTCCACAAGTCTCTTCAAAAATATCATTGATTAATTCCCTATCTCTAAAAGCATAAAAATAAGTGGTTAATGCACCTAAATCCATACCCATTACTCCCCACCATAATTGATGTGAAGCCAATCGGGTTAATTCTCCTACAATGGTTCTGATTACTTTTACTCTATCGGAAACTTCTATTTCAAGTCCTTTTTCAACAGTCAAACAGACAGCTTCGTTATTGATATGCGATGATAAATAATCCATTCTATCCGTCAAATGAACTATTTGCTGATAGCTATCACGTTCACACATTTTCTCAATCGAACGATGAATATAACCAAGATCTGGTTCTACATTTTTAATAATTTCCCCATCAATGGTCAATAACAATCGCAGTACACCATGAGCAGCAGGGTGCTGAGGCCCCATATTTACGAAATATTCTTCCGTTTTCATTTTAGTATTCACTTCTTGATCTGTCATGATAAATTTTATTTAACAATCATATTAGCTTCATCCACATAGTCTTTTCTCAAAGGCCATCCATCCCAGTCGGGTGTTAGGAAAAGTCGTCTCAAACCTGGATGATTATTGAATTTTACACCAAAGAAATCATATACTTCCAATTCATGGAATTCAGCTGTTCTCCAGATATCCCAAACAGAATCCAATGTTGGATTTTCTCTGTCATCTGTCATCACTTTAACAACAATCTTATGTTTTAATGTAGTAGATTCCAAATGGTAAATAACTCCTAATTCTTTACCCCAATCCATTCCTGTGATACAATATGCATAATCAAAATCAAGATCACTCTTTGATTTTAACTGGCTGCAAAGATTGTATAATGATTCTTTCGGAACGATTACATTCAAAAATTCTGATCCTTCTTCAGAAAATTCTAAATTTTCTGCCAAACCATTTATGATATTTTGTAAATCTTCGTTTTTCATTTTATTTTCTTGATTAATCAAACAATATCTCCTTCATCATATCCGTCAATAGGATTTACCTTTTTACTCATGTTCTCTGTTTTGATCTTCTTTTGTAACATAATCATACCTTCTAGCAAAGCTTCCGGACGAGGAGGACAACCTGGCACATAAACATCTACAGGAATTACATGATCTGCTCCTTTGATTACTGAATAAGAATTATAATAAAAAGGTCCACCCGAAATTGCACATGCTCCCATAGCAATTACATATTTAGGCTCAGCCATTTGGTCGTACAATCTTCTTAAAACAGGTCCCATTTTATTTACAATCGTTCCTGCTATAATGATCAAATCCGCCTGACGTGCAGATGCTCTTGCAACCTCAAATCCGAATCTTGAATAATCATTACGAGCAGCTCCAGTTTGCATCATTTCAATGGCACAACAACTTGTACCAAAATATAAAGACCATAATGAATTTGAACGCCCCCAGTTGATTACAGAATCTAATGTTGTAACCACAATATTACCTCCATTTCCACCTGGAATTATTTTTCCAGGAAAATCATCAGGAACTACCTCATTTAATCCTTCAGCCTCCAGCTGACTTAAATATCGTTTCTTATTATCTACTCCCATCGTAACGCTCGTTTTTTATATGCATATAATAATCCTAATCCCAAAATAAATAAAAATACAATAACCTCCACCAAGGCCACAGTACCTACCTCTTTAAAAACTACTGCCCAAGGCAGTAAGAAAACTACCTCTACATCAAATATTAAGAACAGTATAGCAAAAAGATAGTATCCTACTTTAAACTGGATCCATGTTGGACCAATTGTTTCGATACCACATTCATAAGGCTCCTTTTTTTGAGGATTGTCTGATTTGTGAGAAATTAAATTGGATAAAAAATTTGCTAAAACTATTAGAAATACTCCCGCTAATAAAAATACTAAAATTGCTTCGTAGCCCATTATTTATTTTCTTTTATTCGATCGACAAAATTATCTTTAATTCTAAAAGAAAAGGATGATTAAAATCACCCTTTTCAAAAATATATTTTTATTTCACTTCGTAAGTTTCTCCTGAAAAGAACAGATCATCTACTTTTGAAAAACTAGAACGAGATTTTACTTCTGCTGTAAGTTCAGCCTCTCTTTCTTCAAAGGTTTTTTCTTCAACTGCTCTGATAATTCCGGTAACCAAAGGATATCTTAAATTAATCAGCATATGGTGCATGATCTCATTTTCACATTTTGCATCGTGAATTAAAATATCTTCTTTTGTAACACCTTCTTCACCAATAGTAACCACTTTTAAAGATAAACCGTCAAGTACAAGACCTTTATTTTTTTCTTTACCAAAGATCATTGGCTCACCATGATCCACGTGCAATTGCTGATCATCTTTAACATCCTTATCGGTATATTGGGTATAACATCCATCATTAAAAATTACACAATTCTGTAACACCTCAATTAAAGAAGTTCCCTTGAATTTTTCAGCATCTATAAAAAGCTTGGTCATCTCCTTAGGCGTATTTCCTCCTATTCTTGCAAAGAATCTTGCACGGGCTCCAATTGCCAACTCACCTGGTTGAAATGGTGGTTGCGTATTCCCGTAAGGGGAAGACTTTGTTTTTTGACCAATCAATGAAGTTGGCGAGAACTGTCCTTTGGTCAAACCATAGATTTCATTGTTAAAAAGAACAATATTCAAATCAATATTTCTTCTTAAAACATGGATAAAGTGATTACCTCCAATAGCCATTGAATCTCCGTCTCCCGTTGCTACCCAAACACTTAAATTTGGGTTTGCAAGTTTCACACCACTTGCAACTGCAGGCGCTCTACCATGGATACTATGCATCCCATAAGAGTCAATATAATAAGGAAAACGTGAAGAACAACCAATACCTGATATAAACACAACATCTTCTTTTTTTACACCCATTTCAGGAAGAGCTTTTAACATGGATCTTAAGATCACATAATCATCACAACCCGGACACCATCTAACTTCCTGATCACTTTGAAAGTCTTTAAACGTATATTTTTTTACTGCTACTTCCATCTTAATTATCTTTTAATAGAGTTTTGAATTTTGCTTTTAGATCAACCACTGAAAATGGCAAACCTTGCACCTTGTTATACTGTAAGAAATTGTATTGATTAAATTTACCTTTCAGCACAAAAGACAACTGGCCTTTGTTTAATTCACAAACAATTATTTTTTTATACTTGGCAAACACTTCAGCAGTATTTTTTGGCATTGGATTTATGTAACTCATATGTACATGCCCAATGCTCACTCCTTCTTTACTTAATTCTCTTACCGCAGAGTGTAAACTTCCATATGTTCCACCCCATCCAACTACCAGTAAATCACCTTCTTCGGCAAACTCAGGTTTTAGTTCAGGAATATGATTGGCAACACGTCTTACTTTTTCTGCTCTTATATCAATCATTTGCTCATGATTCATTGGCTCCATGGAAACATTACCGGTAAGCTGATCTTTTTCTAAACCACCTATTCGATGTTCTAATCCAGCGGTTCCTGGAATAGCCCAGTTTCTTGCCAACTTTTCATTATCTCTGTCAAACGGTCCTGCTTCATCAGATTCACCATTGATAATTCTTGGTGTGATGGAAGGCATTTCTTTGATAGATTTTATTTTCCATGGTTCAGACCCATTTGCGATATATCCATCTGTTAATAAAATAACCGGAGTCATATGCTCTACTGCCAGTCTGGATGCTTCAAATGCATAATCAAAACAGTTTGCAGGTGTACTTGCCGCAATAACAATCACAGGACTTTCACCATTACGACCATATATAGCCTGTAAAAGATCTGATTGTTCTGTTTTTGTTGGTAAACCTGTGGAAGGGCCACCTCTTTGTACATTTACAATTACCATTGGTAACTCTGTCATCATTGCAAGACCAATTGCTTCTCCTTTTAAAGCCAAACCAGGCCCAGAAGTTGTAGTAATTGCCAAATCACCTGCAAATGCAGCTCCAATGGTTGATGTTACACCGGCAATTTCGTCTTCTGCCTGAAAAGCTTTCACACCAAAATGCTTATGTTTTACCAATTCATGTAAGATATCTGTTGCAGGAGTAATAGGATAAGATCCTAAATATAATTCCAATCCTGATTTTTCAGCTGCAGCTAAAAATCCCCAGGCAGTTGCTGTATTTCCATTTACAATTCTGTACGTGCCTTTTGGCATAGTAGAAGGTGCAATAGAATAAGAATTAGGAATCAATTCTAAAGTCTCAGAGTAAAAATAACCTGACTTAATTACTTTTGAATTTGCTTCAGCAATCAGAGGTTTAAACTTAAATTTCTTATTAAAGAAATCTAATGTATGATTCATATCTCGACCATACATCCAATAAACCATTCCTAAGGCAAACATATTTTTGCTTCGGACAATACTTTTATTATCCAGCCCCATATCTTTTAAGGCTTCTCTAGTTAAAGAAGTCATGGCAACTTCAATAACACGATAATTGTCTAAACTACCATCCTCTAACGGATTGGTTTCATATTCAGCTTTTTGCAGATTTTTTTTGGTAAAAGAATCTGTATCAACAATAATTGTATGTCCTGGTTTTACCGCTGATAAATTTGTTTTTAACCCTGCTGGGTTCATCGCAACCAAAAGATCCAGATCATCTCCTGGTGTGCTGATTTCAACACTCCCAATATTCACCTGGAATCCTGAAACTCCATACAAACTTCCTTGTGGAGCTCTAATTTCTGAAGGATAATTTGGAAAAGTGGATACATCATTTCCAAACATCGCAGAAGTATCTGTAAACTGCGTACCGGTAAGCTGCATTCCATCTCCTGAATCGCCTACAAATCGTATCACAACCGCATTAACTTGTTCTACCTTTTTTTTAGAAGTAGATTTTGTTTTATCTAGTGTCATTATAACTTTTTAAAATTTTCATAAAAATAGTCTTTTTCTAAGTTTTAGAAAAATACAGCGGTAAAAATAATTTAGTCCTTGAAACCAATTTATGATTTATATCACTAAATCGTTCTAAGTGATTTAAGTTACTAAAAATATGTTATTTGGAATTATTCTAAATTTTAGACTATCCATTTATTAGAAATAAATTTCTTTAACTTTGCTGCTTGTTAAAACTAAAAAAATAATATTATGGCTATTAAAATAACTGATGAATGTATTAATTGTGACGCATGTGTTGCAGAATGTCCGAACAATGCAATTTATGAACCAGATCAGGAATGGTCTTATTCTGACGAAACTGCACTAAGCGGAATGGTAACTTTACCAAGTTCAGGTGAAGAAGTAGATGCAAACGAAGAAAACGAAGCTCTAAGTGATGAGTTTTATTTTATTGTAACTGATAAATGTACTGAATGTAAAGGTTTCCACGATGAGCCTCAATGTGCATCTGTTTGTCCGGTTGACTGTTGTGTTCCTGATGAAAATCACGAAGAAACAGAAGAGCAATTATTGGCTAAAAAAGTTTGGTTACACGGAGAGTAATCCCAAATCAAAGATTAAACTTAAAGCTGTTTCAATTTATTTGAATCAGCTTTTTTGGCTTTAAGTAACCTTAATGACATAACGATATCATTGTTAATGATTTCTAAAGCATACTGATTTATATCATTTTTTAGACAATATAATCAAGGTACTTTTACGCCCTCAAAAATACAAGTCATTTTTTATGATTATTTTTGAAATTTTGAAAAATCTTTAGTAAAAAAATAAGTTAAATAAATAATATTAAAATGGAAAAAGACACGAAAAAACTTATCTGTGATGGAAATGAAGCGGTGGCGATCGTTGCACATAAGACAAATGAAGTTTGCGCTATTTATCCTATTACACCTTCATCTCCAATGGGAGAACATGCTGAGGCGTATAGTGCAAAAAACATGACCAATATATATGGTGAAATTCCTAATGTTGTGGAAATGCAAAGTGAAGGAGGAGCAGCAGGAGCTGTTCACGGAAGTTTGCAAGGTGGTGCTTTAACTACTACTTTTACAGCCTCTCAGGGTTTATTACTAATGATTCCTAATATGTATAAAATTGCCGGTGAGTTATTACCAACAGTTTTTCATATCGCAGCAAGAACTATAGCTACACATGCACTCTCTATTTTTGGTGACCATTCTGATGTAATGGCAACACGTCAAACTGGGTTTGCCATGTTATTTGGAGGTTCAGTACAGGAAGCTCATGATTTTGCTTTGATCTCACAAGTAGCAACTTTAAAATCAAGAGTTCCTTTTTTAAATATTTTTGACGGATTCCGTACATCTCATGAAATTCAAAAGATTGATGGTATCTCTGATGAAACTATCGAAGCTATGATGCCTTTTGACAAAGTATTGGAGCATAGAGAACGTGCTTTAAATCCAAAAAATCCGGTAATTAGAGGAACAGCTCAAAATCCTGATGTATTCTTTCAGGCCCGTGAAGCTGCTAATTTATATTTTGACCAAACTCCTGCCATTGTACAGGAAACAATGGATGAGTTTTACGAACACACAGGACGTAAATATTCACTTTTCTATTATATAGGACACCCGGAAGCAGAAAAAGTTATTGTATTAATGGGATCTGGTCAGGGACCAGTAATTGAAACCATTGAAACAATGGTGGAACAAGGCGAAAAGGTAGGTGCATTGATCATTCGCTTGTACCGACCTTTTGATATGGATTACTTTATTGATAAAATACCAGATACCGTAAAAAGTATTGCAGTAATGGATAGAACCAAGGAATCCGGAAGTGTTGGAGAGCCTGTTTATCTTGATGTGGTTACAGCATTTGTTGAAAGCGGTAAAGAAATGCCAAAAATAGTTGGTGGCCGTTACGGACTTTCTTCAAAAGAATTCACTCCTGCAATGGTAAAAGCAATTTATGATAACCTGGATAAAGAGACTCCTAAAAATCACTTTACTGTAGGTATTAATGATGATATTACCAAAACAAATATTGAAGTTGGAGATATATTCCCAACCAAAAAATCTACTTTCAACAGTTTATTCTATGGTTTAGGATCTGATGGTACCGTGAGTGCTAATAAAAACTCTATTAAGATCATTGGAGACACAACCGATGGTTATGCTCAAGGATATTTTGTTTACGATTCAAACAAAGCAGGTTCACAAACTATTTCACATTTACGTTTTGGACCAAATCCGATATACTCTACATATTTAATAAATACTGCTGATTTTATTGCCTGTCATCAATATAATTATATTGAAAGATATGACATGCTTAAAAAAGTTAGAAAAGGAGGAACATTCTTATTAAACTCACCTTTTTCAAAAGATGAGATTTGGGAAAAATTACCTAAAAAAGCACAAGAGCAGATTATTGAAAAAGAGGTTAACTTTTATGTAATAGATGCAACTAAAGTTGCTCAGGATGCAAAACTAGGACGTAGAACCAATACGATCTTACAAACTTGTTTCTTTGCAATTTCTGGAATTCTACCAAAAGATGATGCGATCAAACGTATTAAAGATGCAATTGTAAAATCATACTCTCATAAAGGAGATACTGTTATTCAGATGAACTTTAATGGTGTTGATAAAGCAATTGAAAATTTATTTAAAGTAGATTATCCTAAAAAAGCTACAAGTACTATAAAAATGTTAGGTTTTGTTACCGATGAAGCTACAGACTACGTTAAAGAAGTATTGGCAATGAGTATGGCTGGTAGAGGTGATGAATTACCTGTTGGAGTATTCTTACCAGATGGTACTTTTCCAACCGGAACAACACAATACCAAAAACGTGATATTGCTGAATATGTACCTGTATGGGATGACAATGAATTGTGTACACAATGTAATAAATGTGTAATGGTTTGTCCTCACAGTGCGATCAGAGCGAAAGTAGTAAGTAATGATACAACTGAATCATTCCCTGAAACACTAACCAGTGTTGCTGCTAAAGGACGTCCGTTTGACAAAAATACAGAAAGTTATGTTTTACAGGTTTCTCCTTATGACTGTACCGGTTGTGATCTTTGTGTGGCTGTTTGTCCGGCAATAAGCAAAGAAAAAGAAAACTTTAAAGCGATTAACTTACACTCTAAAAATGATGTTGCCGCTGCTCAGGCTCTTAACTGGGATCACTTTATCAAGTTACCTGATTATGACCGTACAAAACTGGCAACCAACAACATTAAAGGATCTCAATTCCTACAACCATTGTTCGAATTTTCTGGAGCCTGCCCTGGTTGTGGTGAAACTCCATATATTAAATTAATCACCCAGTTATGGGGAGATGATATGGTTATTGCCAATGCAACAGGTTGTTCTTCTATCTATGGAGGAAATCTACCAACAACACCGTACACTAAGAACAGTGACGGAAGAGGTCCAGCATGGGCAAACTCATTATTCGAGGATAATGCTGAATTTGGATTAGGTATTCGTTTGGCTTTGAATGCAAAACAGACAAAAGCTCAAAGATTACTGAATGTAATGAAAGATGAAATTGGAGGTGAACTCGTATCTGCAATTTTAGATAATGAAGAAAAAGATGAAACAAGTAAAGCACAACAATTTGAAAATATTGACAAATTGAATGTAATTCTTGAAAAATCTGATCATAAATACGCAAAAGAATTGTTAACACTTACAGATAACCTGAGTAAAAAGGCTATGTGGATTGTTGGTGGTGACGGTTGGGCTTATGATATTGGATATGGTGGATTAGATCATATTTTATCATCTGGAGAAAATGTTAATATTTTAGTATTGGATACCGAGGTTTATTCTAACACCGGTGGACAAGCTTCAAAAGCAACTCCAATTGGTGCAAGTGCAAAATTTGCAATTGGTGGTAAAAAAGTAGGTAAAAAAGACCTGGCATTACAAGCAGTATCTTACGGTAATGTTTATGTTGCTCAGGTTGCATCAGGAGCTAAAGATGCACAAACCTTAAAAGCCTTTAAAGAAGCTGCTGCCTATGATGGTCCTTCATTAATTATTGCTTATTCACATTGTATTGAGCACGGATATGATATGGGAGCAGGTGCCCAGCATCAAGAAATTGCTGTTGAAACCGGTTACTGGCCTTTATTCCGTTTTAATCCTGAAAATGCAAAAGGAAAGAAATTTAAAATTGATTCAAAAGCACCTCAGGGAAGTGTTGAAGATTTCATGTATAAAGAAGCACGTTTTGCTCGTGTTAAAAAAATGGATGAAAAATTCGCAGCTCAGTTATTAGCTAAAGCACAAGAAGGTGTTGATGATAAATGGGAACGTTTACAAATATTTAACAATTTGTAATCAAATTTAATTCTTAATAAAAAAGGCTATTTTTTCAAATAGCCTTTTTGACTTTTTAGTTATGAAAGATAAAGCAAAACAGCATTTTGAAAAAGCAAAAGAGCAATTGAATATTGCCAATGAAGAACTTTTTAAACCAGAAGAAGATGTGGTTTCCTATCTGGTATGTAAAAGTTCACAGCATGCCATTGAAAACTACCTAAAAGGTTATTTATCACAACGTGGTTTTGAAACAAGTGAGAGCGAAACAATGGAGGGTTTGCTTAACAGATGTAAGTCATTAGATCCCAAATTCAAACCTGTCAATTTTGAAGCTATTGAATGCAAAGCACATAAAATTGATTCAAAATATTGCCAGTCGGTAAAAAGAGTTACTGCCTGCTATGAAACAGCAGATGAGCTAGATACTTTTTTAAGAAAATTAAATCTGATCTAAAAAGATCAAGGATGATTGATTAGGTTTCTTCATTGAAGTAAACTTTATAATATTTCATTTTCTTTTCTTCATCATATCCTAATTCAAGATATTCTGAAGAAGCATCTGGTGCATCAACATCCAGTTTTATTTGAATGTTCGTATCGAGTTTAATTTCGGTCTTCATCTTTTGTTTTTGTTTTTTAACAACAACATCCGAAACATGAAACTGATTTCTTACCAACACATCATTATCACTTTCATATACTTTTTTATAATCATCAAACAACTCCTTTTGTTCTTCAATTTCAAAGACCTCATCTTTGAAATCATGAATATTTACAGTATCATTCTCTTTTAAATAATCAATTGTTTTTGCCAAAAAATGACTGTGCTCCTGTGTACTGTAATCATTCTTTAAAACCTCATTCGAAAAATCCTTACACATTTCCATATAGGTTTGTGTATGGTTATTCTTATCATCTGCATATTTGATATTTAAGAAGTTCTTGATCCAGTATTGTGTATCATAATTATTATTATCAACACTTAAAACCACATAACCTTCGTCATCCGTATAGTTTACGATCAAACAACCTTTATCAATTTTTTTTGTGCTGATTCCTTTTTGAACCATTATATCAATGCTTTTTTCATCTACAAAAGTTTGGAAAAAATCTATTTTATTTTCAATTTTAAAAATTCCAATCGCATTGGTACTCACCTCATTAAACTCAATATCTTCAAAAATAGCAATAATTACATCCCCCGTTTTTATTTGCGCCGAATTAGATTGCTCATATAAATGTGTTACGATATTTTTTGAAACCTCTACAAAAGTTTCTTCCTCCTGAAAAATAGATTTACAATAATTATACACTTCATTCATATTCACATCTGCATGATGATGAAAACGAAAACTCTCTGTAAGATTACCAAATGGTTTTAATAAAAAAGGGAGCATCAATTTATAGCTATCCTCATCAAAAACCACGGGATTTTCTGAAAATAAATTTCGGGTATCATTGAATTTATTTCCAATCTTATGGATGATCAGCTTTGGCAGATTTGCTTTATTTCTCTTAATCATAGTTATTGTATTTTTCGGCTGCAATAATACGAAATCCATTTCTTTGAATAGAAAAAGAACTGACTTTTTACAGATAAATCAAACTCAAAAATTTGAGAAATCACTTTATTACAATTGCATTCAGAATAGATTAAGTTTATACCCTTTTGTTTTTTAACAGATTATATTTAATTTTGACAAACTAAATTCATAACAACTAAATCAAATATTTTGAAAAATTTATTATTTCTATTGTTATTTTTAACAGGAATCACTTCTGCACAAACCATTATTTTTGATGCTGAAAACAAATGGGAGCTACCAATAGGCAGAAACAGTGAGACTGTTGAAATTCTGAAACATCCACTGCGTATTGAATTGAAAAACAACAAGCTGAAGCTTTATTATCCGGAAACCAATAAGTTTTATTATAAGGAATTGGCTACACCTATCAAAAAGGTTATTGAACTTAACAAAGATGGACGCACCTATTTTTTACTGGAATATGATCATAATGGAATGACCTTTTATTACAGAATTACCAAAGACAAGGATCCTAATTACGGAATTGTTTATGGCATAGAAATTCCTGTGATTGAAAATGGTCAGATCATTGCATACAATACTTTCTATTGATCCAGATCAAGAAAAAAGTCTTACATCAAAAGGAAATTTATAAAAATTCGAGATTTCAATTTTCTTAAAATCTTTATGATGTGGATTAATCAGGTAATTAAAGTCCCCTTTTACAACTGCAGAAGGCACTTTTAATATACAAAATTTGTTTTCTGCAATAAAAGTATCTCCAACTTTTTGCGTTTTATAACTGTGTGGAAAAGAATTCCATGTCTCCAATAAATCGTTTACTTCCACAGCCTGAATTTTGATAGAATCAGGAATATAAATCTCCATCATAACAAAATCATTAGGTAAAGTAATCAAACTAATATGTACGGAAATCTCAGCCATTGCCAAAGCTCTGCTATCAGCACAATAAATTATTTCAGTTCCTTTTGAATTCCACCGATTACCAGATCGTGAAGCACCAATTCCAGATAACTTATCTGCATATTTTTTTCTTGAAAGTCGATAAACCTGCATAACAAATTTTAAACAAAAACTCCTTGATCAATTCGGTTTAACTCTTCCATTACCATTTCTTTACCATATGAATCCCTTAAGAGATCCAAAGGAATCATGCTACCTAACGCAATAGATGGTGATTTTAACCATTCATAAAATTTATTTCCTGAATCAAAAACCTCATTACCGTAATTAGTTACTTCTGCTAGCTCAATTATTTTCTCGGAATGCTGCGGTTTAAATAAATGCTTTTTTTCATTTTTAAAACGCTGCAATGTTTTGGTAGATATACCTAAAAAATTTGCCCAGTCTTTTTCTGTAAATGGAGACAGTTCTTTTATTTTATCATAAAATGAATAAGAAATACCATTACGGATAGAATGAACAATAAGCAATTTATTATTCAAAAAATCACTGTAGGAAATGTCTTTATTCTTCAATTCAGACTTATAAACTGCTGCAACTTCATTAACAAGAGTGTTCACTTCTTCCTTTAAGTAGGTTTTTTCATTCATCTATAAGACATTTGTCTTCAAATTTACGACATTTTTCTTATTTACACAAATAATCATTTCTAAATATTAAGCTTTAACTGCTCCGGAAGTAACCTAAAGGTTTTGCGATGGTGTTCGGTCACTCCAAAATCTCTAATCGCTTGCCTGTGTTCTTTGGTAGGATATCCTTTATTCTTTTTCCAGTGATACACAGGAAAATCTATATGGATTTGCTCCATATAATCATCACGATATGTTTTTGCCAGAACAGACGCTGCAGCAATACTTAAATACTTGCTGTCACCTTTCACAATCGTCTGATGAGGAACATTGTTATAATTCTTAAATCTATTTCCATCTACAATGATAAACTCAGGAATAGATTTCATTTTATCGATAGATTGATGCATTGCCAGAATAGAAGCATTTAAAATATTAATTTTATCGATTTCTTCCTGACCTACAAAAGCCACACCATATGCCAGGGCCTCTTCTTCAATGATTGGTCTTAATAATTGTCTTTGTTTTTCTGTTAATTGTTTAGAGTCATTTAACAACTCATGTTTAAAACTGGCAGGTAAAATTACAGCTGCTGCAACCACCGGACCGGCAAGACATCCTCTACCGGCTTCATCGGTTCCTACTTCTAATTTATATTTTGAAAAATTTGATTTTAACATCTCTTAAAGTAATTTCAAAAATAATAAACCCAATTGATTTTGAGTGAAAATTATTACCTTAATTAATTTATCTTTGTCACCAATAAAAAATTTATGATCCAAAAATTAACAATCATATTTCTATTGTTTTTATCTTTTTCGGCGATAGCTCAAATTAACCGAACAGATAATCCTACGTATGAAAATCGGTTTGTTGATAACCAAGATGACCCTTTTAATGAATATGACACCACACGTGTTGACACAAAAGAAATTGAAGTTAAATTAAGTGGCAAAACCTACTATAAAGATTATAAAATTATTGATTATAAAAATGACACAACCTATATTGATACAACATTGACCATTAAAGATGATTATATTTTTAATTATTTAAGAAAAGACAATTTAGAACTGATGGCATTTGCCAATCAGGGACAAACCTTTACAACCCTTGCCTATACCTTTGACAACTATTCCACTTTTCCAGAGATTGGAGCCCGTGCACAACACTTTAATTTTTTTGAAGTAGAAGATGTTTTTTATTACAGGGTACCAACACCTACTACACAATTAATGTATAAAAAAGGGATGGAACAGGGGCAGATACTGGATGGTATTTTTACATTCAATACCTCAGAACGATTCAATGCATCCATATCTTTTAAAGGAATGCGATCTTTGGGAATATACCGACATTCTTTAAGTGACCATGGAAACGCAAGATTCACAATTAGTTACAACACAAAAAACGAACGATACTTTATTCACTCTCATGTAGTTGCACAAGACCTTAACAATGATCAAAATGGCGGACTAACAGATGAATCGATTATAAATTTCGAAACCGGCGATAAAGAATTTACAGACAGAAACAGACTGGTTACCAATTTTACTGATGCCCGGAACACTTTACGGGGAAACAGGTATTTTATTGATCATTATTATAAATTATGGACAAAAAATGATACCCTAAGAACCATACCTTCCGATTTAAAAATTGGTCATACTTTTAATTTTGAAAGAAAGAATTATCAGTATGAACAAGAATCTGCAAATCCTTTATTTGGATCATCTTTTACTTCTAGTATCAATGACAGAGTGAAATATTCTAAATTTTTTAATGAAGTATATGTGTCTTTAAATTCACCTATTACCTTAGGAGAAGTAAAATTTAAAGTAAATAATTTCAACTATACATATGAATACAAAAGCATTTTAATCAGTGATGATCAGATAATTGAATCTAATCTTAGTGGAAATACGATCTCTTTAGGTGGGGAATGGCATACAAAATTTAAAAAATTAAATCTAAATGTAGATGCATCCACTATTATAAGTGGAAATTTGAATGGTCACAACCTGCTCGCTTCTATTGATTATGTAAAAGACAGCTTATTAAATATAAGCGCTCATGCTTTTAGGAATAGCAAATCTCCTAATTTCAATTTTCAATTGTTTCAAAGTGGCTATAAAAAATACAACTGGCAAAATAACTTTGACAATGAAGAAATTACAGGAATCGGTTTTGTTTTTGATTCTAAAAAATGGTTATATGCATCCATTGACATACATAACATAAACAATTACACTTATTTTGGTGCAACGCTGGATAATGAGCAAACCAAACCCTTGCAATCCACTGAAAAAATCAACTATTTAAAGGTTAAATTGAGTAAAGAATTCCGATGGAGACATTTTGCTTTGGATAATCAGTTTATATATCAGAATGTTTCTTCTGGAAGTGATGTTTTTAGAGTTCCGGATTTTATCACCCGAAATACTCTTTATTACCAAAATCATTTGTTTAAAGGGAAACCTTTATATTTACAAACAGGGGTCACATTTAGTTATTTCAGTAAATATTACATGAATAGTTATAATCCTGTTCTATCTGAATTTTATCTGCAAAACGAACAGGAAATAGGAGGTTATCCTGTTTTTGATTTCTTTTTAAACTTTAGAGTTCAAACCATGCAGGTATTTTTTAAACTAGAACATTTCAATTCGAGTTTTAATAAATATAATTACTATTATTCTGCACCCACTTATCCTTACAGGGATCTCACTTTACGATTTGGATTGATCTGGACTTTTTTCATATAAAATCAACTTTAGAACATAACAGCAATAGACTATCAATTTATGCAACAGGAATTTCAACTACAGGTAAAACCAGAAATTGCACAGAATCGGGAGCAACTTCAACTTTTTATTGCTAAAAACAAAAGGTTAAATTCCAGTGATATCAGGCATGTTGAAATAGTAAAAAGATCGGTAGATGCACGCCAAAAAAATGTAAAAATCAACCTAAGAGTTCGTGTTTACATCAAAGAGGAGTACAAAGAGAAAGCTATTGAATTACCAGATTATGATGATGTTAGCAACGCCAGAGAAGTGATTATTATTGGTGCCGGTCCTGCCGGATTATTTGCAGCTTTAAAACTAATCGAAAAAGGCTACAAGCCCATTGTTTTAGAAAGAGGAAAAAGTGTGAGGGAAAGAAGAAGAGACCTTGCAGCAATCACCAAAGATCATATTGTAGATGAAGATTCCAATTATTGCTTTGGAGAGGGAGGAGCCGGAACATATTCTGACGGAAAACTATATACCCGCTCTAAAAAAAGAGGTGATGTTAATCAGATCTTAAAATTACTCATTGCCCATGGAGCAAATAAAACCATTGCTGTGGATGCGCATCCGCATATTGGCACCAATAAACTCCCAAAAATAATCCAGGCTATCCGTGAGACTATTTTAAATTATGGTGGAAAAGTATTCTTCAATACAAGAGTTACCGATATTATTATTAAAAATAATGAAGTTCAGGGTGTTGAAACCCAAAAAGGAGACATCATTCATGCCAAAAAAATAATTCTGGCAACCGGACATTCCGCTAGAGATATATTTGAACTTTTACATCACAAAGGAATCCGGATTGAAGCCAAACCATTTGCTTTGGGTGTAAGGGTAGAACACTCTCAACAACTGATCGATCAAATACAGTATCATTGTGATATTAGGGGAGATTACCTACCCCCTGCACCATACAGTGTGGTAAAACAAGTTAAGAACAGAGGCGTTTACTCCTTTTGTATGTGTCCTGGTGGTGTAATTGCACCTTGTGCTACTGCTCCCGGCGAAGTGGTTACCAACGGTTGGTCTCCTTCCAAAAGAGATCAACCCACTTCCAATTCAGGTATTGTGGTAGAGTTAAAACTGGAAGACTTTGCTCCTTATCAAAAATTCGGACCTTTGGCAGGAGTTGAATTTCAAAAACAGATTGAGCAAAGTGCCTGGCACCTGGCAGGTGAAACACAAAGAGTTCCGGCACAAAGACTGGTTGATTTTACAAAAGGAAAATTATCGAGTGATATTCCAAAAACATCTTATTTGCCAGGAACAACTTCCGTAGAATTGAATCAGGTATTACCCAATTTCATATACAAAACTCTGCAAAATGGATTTGAGCAATTTGGAAGATCTATGAAGGGTTATTTAACCAATGAAGCGGTGGTTCATGCACCTGAGTCAAGAACCTCATCGCCGGTAAGAATTCCAAGAGACAGAAAAACGCTAGAACATATTCAAATAAAAGGTTTGTATCCTTGTGGAGAAGGAGCGGGCTATGCCGGTGGTATTATTTCTGCGGCAATTGATGGAGAAAAATGTGCTGAACAGATCAGTTTAATCTATTAACTCAAAGCAAAATCAACGGCATCTTCTGCGTGAATTTTAGTAGTATCAAAAACATGTATATGTACATCTTTCTGTTTGATCAAAAGTGGTATTTCGGTACAACCTAAAATAACACCTTCTGCTCCTTGTCGCTCTAGTTTCTGAATAATTTTAAGCATCGATTTTTTAGAATCCTCTTTAAAATCACCATGAACCAATTCGTTATAAATAATATTATGTACAATTTCTCTATCTTCTTTTTCAGGAATTACTACCTGAATATTAAACTCATGCAACAATATATTCTTATAAAAATCCTTTTCCATGGTAAATTTAGTTCCCAGTAAAGCAACTTTATTAATACCCTTTTTCAAAATATCTTTACCGGTTGACTTTGCAATATGCAAAAAAGGAATGGATATATTTTCCTGAATTTCATTACTTAAAAGGTGCATGGTATTGGTACATAAAATAATCACCTCAGCACCACTTTTTTCAAGATTTTTTGCAGCCTGCACCATGATATTTCCTAATCCTTTCCAATCATTTTTATGCTGCAACTTTTCAATCTCGGCAAAATCTACTGATTCCATGATACAACTGGCAGAATGAAATCCACCAAGCAATTCATTTACTTTTAAATTGATCAATTCGTAATACACAAGAGAAGATTCCCAACTCATCCCTCCTATCAAACCTATTTTTTTCAAAAGATTAAAATTTTAATTTAAAGAATATCAACTCTGTAAAAGATGATTCTAACTCTATTTCCTTACTAACTGCCTAATCTTGATATTAAATGCCGCAAATAGCAAGGTCATTACCGGACTGATTAAATTAAAAAAGGCAAACCAGATATATTCACCTGTTGCAACACCTAATGTTTTTGATTGATATGCTCCACCTGTGTTCCAAGGAAAAAGTATGGATGTCACTGTACCTGAATCTTCTAAGGTTCTACTTAAATTCTCAGGTGCTAATCCTTTATCTTCATATGCTTTTGCAAACATTTTACCGGGAACTACAATAGCAAGATATTGATCGGAAGCTGTTCCATTAAAGAAAATACATGAAGCAGCAGTACTGGCAAACAAACCAAATGTGCTGTTGGCTACACTTAATAAAGCATCACTAATTTTTTGCAAAGCACCTATTGCCTGCATAACACCTCCAAAAAACATAGCACATAAAATCAGCCAGATAGTACCAATCATTCCTGCCATTCCTCCCGAAGAAAATAATTGGTTTTCATCCAAAATCTCATTCCCTGAAGGTATATAAACATCATTAGTTATCGCATTCATAACACCTTTATAGGCGGTATCAAATGTAAGAGTATCAGCTTCTGCAACCTTTAAAACTATTTCTGGCTGAAAAATAATTGCAAAAACAGCTGCCAAAATAGTTCCAATAAACAAAGCTGTTAAAGGCTTTGCTTTTTTAATAATTAATATGATAACTATTATTGGAACAATAAATAAAATTGGAGATATATGAAAGGTATTGTTAATGCTTTCTATCAAGCCCGAATCGTCTTTTATATCGGTTCCTTCATGATTAAAACCTAAAATTAAAAAAAGAATTAATGTAATAATCATCGATGGAATTGTAGTATACATCATATATTTCACATGTGTAAAAACATCTGTTCCTGCCATTGCAGGAGCGAGATTCGTAGTATCTGATAATGGCGACATTTTATCACCAAAATAGGCTCCAGATAAAACAGCACCTCCAATCATTCCAATTGGCAAACCTAATGCTTTACCAATTCCCATTAAAGCAATTCCAATTGTTGCAGTGGTTGTCCACGAACTACCGGTAGCCAATGAAATAATTGATGAAATAATTACTGCTGCGACCAAAAAAAACGTTGGATTCAAAATTTGTAATCCATAATAGATCATTGTTGGAATAATACCACTTATTAACCATGTACCAGCAAGTGCACCAACCATCAGTAAAATTAAAATCGCTGAACTTGTAGATTGAATATTCTCTGCAACTCCATGCATCATTTTTTCATAAGGGATTTTATTTTTAAAACCCACAATTGCAGCCACAACTCCACCAAAGATCAAAGCAAATTGATTTGGTCCGCTTGTAGCACTATCACCATAAATATGCACATTAAAAGCCAGCATTGCTACTAAAATTAATATAGGAAAAAGAGCTTCCCAAATATTTATTTTTTTATTCTTGATAATCTTAGTATCCATGGTAAGTATTTAAATTGATGATGTAATGTTACGTAAAATCAATGGATTTTAAAAATATATCCAATAAATGTAATTTTTACGCATTTTATTCAAATAAATACACTGTTAATGAGTTATCTATAGTAGATTCATGTTTGAAGAAATGATTCTAAAACCTGAAAAATAATACTTGCAAAAAAAAATAAAAAATTTACGCAACCATTAAATTAATATTACATCTATTAACTAGTTACCCATTAGCTATGGATTTAGAATATAACATACTAGATCATCTTTTTAAAAACGACAACGGAAAATTTGTTGAAGTAACTTATTTGGATGAAGATTATAGTTCTTTGATTGAAGCACTGATTGAACTGAAAGGAAATAATTACATTGTAATTGATGAAGTAAGTCCAAGAAATTTCACTGCTTTTGGAATTTCAAATCAGCGAAAGCATAAAATAAGAGCTAAAATTAATATAAAAGGAAAAATTTATTACCAGAGTTTATGTAATAAATTAAATAAATCAGAACAAAATTCTGAAAAAAGACGCAGTTTTAAACTTGCTCATTTTTTCAATTTTTAATAAAAGTTTACTCAAAATTAATCTCAGGATTTTAAAGGAGGATTCGATAATTATCGAATCCTTTTTTTAATTTAACACCCTTTCGTTTTAATTGTTCTATCCTATCAAAATTTTCCTATTTTTTTATGATTTCTGATTTAAAATTTATACTAAAAAAGAATTACTCTCGTTCTTATACCTGAATCCCTCCCTTTAACAATAATTTATTGAACAAATAAATTAACCTGTACTAAAAACATATTGCTATATATGAAAAAGTCTGATTACAACTCTTTGTTAATTCATTCATTAGAGTTAAAAGTTTTTTTACTCGAATTGGATAAAAACCTATTAAAACTTAATATTAAAAAAATTAAAAAGAAAAAGTAAATACTTAAAAAAGGTGGATTGGATATTATAAAACGTAATTTCAAATCCACCTTTTTTTTTTATTTATAGTAATAAAACCCCTCCTACTTCCTATAAGAAGTTTTGAATCTCTCTGGTTATCCATACTTTCTCTTAATAATTTCAAAACATTAAATTCTAATCAAAAAAAATAAGTACTTTCGTATTGTTTGAACTTTCTTTTAAGTTTTAAATCTTATGAAAAAACTTTCTGATTTCATTATACGTTTTAAGTGGCCTGTATTGGTTTCTGTTTTTTTGATCACACTTTTCTTTTCTTATCAGCTATTTCATATCAAAGTTGATTCAAACATTATCAATTCTCTACCTTCTGATGATCCGGATGTTGTCCTTTTCAGGGAAGTTGGAGAAAAATTTGGTAGTAATGAAATTGGAATGCTTATTATTAAAGCAGATAATGTACTCCTGCCGGATGTTATCCAAGATATTAGAATGCTAACGGATACACTTTCTAATACCGATGGTATTATCTCCGTAAACAGCCTTACAAACCTGCAACATTTGGAAGTTACCGGCGATGATTTTGAGGTTACAAATCTTATCAATTCAAATAATATTCCT
>Ga0256834_1000864_pt1 | contig 21410 bp, 24 predicted proteins | sample 4281140metaG_FD_190536 | JGI IMG/M metagenome (GOLD analysis project Ga0256834, IMG submission 190536) | Hydrothermal vent microbial communities from East Pacific Rise, Pacific Ocean - 4281-140 | ecosystem: Environmental > Aquatic > Marine > Hydrothermal vents | place: Pacific Ocean: East...
GATCGCCCCGATGACTGGTTCAGTGATGATGAATGGTCGTTGCGAGTTTCACGTAACTTCGAGGGTTACGAACTTGAGTTCTACGCTTACGACGGTTACTGGAAGAGTCCGTCTGGCTTCGATTCTACATCAGGCAAGGCGACCTTTCCGCGATTGCGCGTCTTTGGTGCCAGTTTGCGTAGCAACCTCGGCAAAGGAATCGCTTCTCTGGAAACGGGTTACTACGACTCACTTGATGACAGTAACGGCAAAGATCCGCTATTACCGAACAGTGAATGGCGCGGCCTGGTCGGTTACGAACAGGAAGTCGTGCGCGACGTGACCGCGGGCTTTCAATATTATCTGGAAGCGCTGCAGAAATATGATCGCTATCGCAATAGCCTGGCATCGACCGCGACAGCCAGGGATGAATTTCGTCACGTTGCGACAACTCGCCTGACCTGGCAATTACTCAATCAGAACCTGACCTTATCAGCATTTTGCTACTGGTCGCCCAGTGACCAGGATGGCTACTTGCGGCCTGCACTGAAATACAAGATCACTGATGCATGGCAAGCTACCGCAGGAGCCAACCTCTTCTGGGGAGAAGATGATCACACTTTTTTCGGCCAATTCACCAATAACAATAACCTTTATACCGGTCTTCGCTACAGCTTTTGACCGACACAAGTAAACCAGGAGTTAGTATCATGACCATCAATCGTTATCTGCGTTTGATTGCAGGTTTTTTCATCATGCTCAGTGTTGCCCTGTCGCAACTTCATTCACCCTACTGGCTTTTCTTTACTGCCTTTGTCGGCCTGAACCTGTTTCAGAGTGCTTTCAGCAACTGGTGCCCGATGATTACCATACTGCGTAAAATGGGAATCAAAGAGGGGTAATCGTCGTAAGAAGCAGTAAGGAGTCAAGTTTCCGCGCGAAGATTTTGGTCTGGCGATGATGGGCACAGAGGTATTTATCGACCAGATCAAAAACTGTATGGCATATTTCCCCAGCTACCCTTTAATGTATTGCGGATAGCTTCACTACGCCCTTTTGAAACATTGAAATAGATCTATACTCTTGTAAATTCAAATGATTTGTTCTGCTACCCGGCCATTGGCCTGTTGGTGAATGGGTGATTTATGGTATAGTGATAAAAAGTACTACCTATCAATAATGAGGTATTGACATGGCGACATCCGTAAAACTTGATGACGACCTTAAAAGCCGGATTCAGCATCTGGCTAACGCACGACATCGCTCAGCGCACTGGATCATGTGCGAAGCAATTCGTGACTACGTTGAGCGTGAAGAAGCACGTGAGGCCTTCAAGCAGGAGGCCTTGGCGTCTTGGACAGCATATAAGGAAACGGGGCAGCACCTGACAGGCCAGGAAGTACGTCACTGGTTGAATACCTGGGGTACGGATGAAGAAAAAGAGATCCCGAGTAATTATCACGGCAGGCGCAACGCAAGGGTTGGAACGCTGACGGCGGTTTCTGGCAGAAAAAAATCCGCGGGCGGCGCTGTGTGCCGGTCAAGCGATAGAGCGCCAATTTGCACATCTGGAAACGGAACCAGCGGTTGGTAGGCCGCTTGAAGATCTCCCAGAACTTCGTGAGTTAATCATTTCCTTCGGAGACTCTGGTTATGTGGCGCTTTATCACCACGAATTCAATGCCGATTCGGTGTATGTGCTCGCCTTCCGGCATCAAAAAGAAGCAGGCTACTGATAGTTAAGATAATCCATGCAAGCGAACCAGCAATGACAATAAGCCCAAAGCATGGGGTCAAGTCGCCACTTGACACACCTGTTGCCGTTTTGCTAAACGAGCTATAGGCTCCTTAATATCCCCAAAAATACCGGTACAAAACTAATCTGAAAGCGGCAGAGAAACCGAAATGCGTGCGCCCCCCAGAGGGGCCTGGTGGACATAAATCTCCCCACCCTGCGCCTCGACCAGCTTGCGGCAAAGAGGCAGACCAAGACCGGTTCCTTCACCACGGGCTTTGGTCGAAAAAAACGGCTGGAAAACTTTCTCACGATCGGCCTCTGGAATCCCCGGGCCGCTGTCATCAACATGAATAAGAGCATGTCCTGATGCATCTGTCAGAGAGACGTGGAGCTGTCCACTCCCCTGAAGTGCCTGAGCGGCATTCAGCAAAACATTGATCATAACCTGGCGCAACTGATCAGCATCACCAGTTACAACCAGATCCACCTCTGAACAATCCGTCTTCAGCTCAAGACCCTTGAAAAGCATCTGTGGCCGTAGCGAAGCCACTGTTTCTTCAACCAGTCGGTTAAGATCGACTCGGTCGTGATGCCCTTCGGGGGAGCGGGCAAAGCCCAGCAAACCACCGGTGATGCGTTTGCAACGACGACATTCTTCGATGATGGCAGCAACATCATCTCGGAGTAGGTCATTTTCACCGAGATCCTCCAGCAATAGCTCTGCATGGCCGAGAATAATACCAACCGGGTTGTCAATCTCGTGGGAAACCCCGGCAGCCAATTGGCCAATAGCAGCCAGGCGTTCACTGCGCAGCAACTGTTCCTGCATCGACTTCATATGTTCGTTGGCCATACTCAAGGCCTCATTTTTGTGAGTCAACTCAGCTCGATTAAGTGCCAGACTTTTAGCCATATCATTAAATGCCTGCGCCAAGGTGCCAAGTTCATCACGACTTTCAACCGTAATTCGGGTCTCCAGTTCACCTCTGGCCAAAGAACGAGCGCCATCGGTCAGGCTGGCAATCGGTCGGGTAATACGACGGGCAACCAGGCTGACCATCAGCAGACAGCCTAAAAGTGCGGCAACGGCAATCATGACAAAATGCCTGCGTGACTCCTGCATTCTTGCATCGATCGAATCGTAAGAGATCAGGTAGCGGATCGAGACCACCTGTTGGCCAGTCGGACCGAAAGCCGGTTCAATCAAATCCAGCAAGCGTCTACCATCCTGCAGCGTGTGCGTGACCATGGTTGTGCGCTCAGCGGCCAGGCGTGCAGAAAGGTCTTCGCTGTCCAGAGGCTTCAGATTCAGTCCGGTAAAATCCTTGAATACACTTGACAGATAAAGACGACGGCCACTTGCCGATACCAGTGAGAACTGCACCAGGTCACGATTTAAACCGAGGAATTCCTGCATATCGGCAATATCAGCCGGTTCGTCAGGAGGGAAAGAACCACGAAAACGCTTCAGCAGTTCAGGTGTTGCCAATCGGGCAAAAGAAAGACTCTGGTTGAACAGGTAATCCTCCCATGCCTGCGCCTGATTGCGCTCCAGCACCAGAAAAGTGACGACCAGCAGCATGGCAACAATGCCCCCAGTGTACAACTGCAGTTTTTTCCCCAGACTGGCTCGCAAATCAAGAAACTCCTAAATAATTTTACTGACAGGCTGCTAACATAACAATTATATTTTACCAGTACAAATGGAAGTCCAATTGCAAATAATTATTTTCTACAATCATTGACAAGCTTTATTCGCTCAGGTATAAAAAGCACTGTTTTTGTCATATTTAATTAATCCTTGACAATTATCTGCGCAGGACTAGGCTTTAGAGCGCATCAATGTCCCTCAGGAGGTAGTATGGAGAACCAGCCCTACAACCAAGCCATTGTGCGCAGTTTCGTCAACTGGAGTATTGTCTGGGGCCTGGTCGCCGTTTTGGTCGGAGTCATTGTCTCCCTGCAGATGGTCGAACCTGATCTTAATTTCCCACCCTACTTTACCTTCGGACGTCTCCGCCCGGTTCATACCAATGCAGGGATTTATGGCTGGGGGGTCGGCATGATCTTCGCGACCTTTCTCTATATGGTCCAGCGGCTCTGCAAGGTTCCGCTCTGGAGCGATAAGCTGGCAAAATTCCAACTCTGGTTCTTCAATGCAACTATCATCGCCTCGGCAGTCACCCTGCTGTTAGGTTACACCACATCAAAAGAATATCATGAGATGGAGTGGCCGATCGACGTCATGGTCGTTATCCTCTGGGTGGTTTTTTCCATCAACATCATCATGACCATTCTCAAGCGCAAAGATGAGCAGATGTATATTTCCCTCTGGTACATGTTGGCGGCAATTATCGCTGTAGCGATCCTGTATATTGTCAATGCAGCGGCGGTTCCGGTGTCCCTCTTCAAATCTTATTCAGCCTATGCCGGCACCAACGACGCCAACGTCCAGTGGTGGTTTGGCCATAATGCCGTAGCAATGGTCCTGACTGCACCGTTTCTGGCCATGTTCTATTACTTCCTGCCGAAATCAACCGGCGTACCGATCTACAGCCATCGCATGTCAATCATCGCCTTCTGGAGCCTGATCTTCATGTACCTCTGGACCGGCGCTCACCACTTGCTCTGGACACCGGTACCAGACTGGATTCAAACTCTGGCAATGGGCTTTTCAATCATGCTGATTGCGCCTTCGTGGGGAAGTGTCTTCAACGGCTACCTGTCGATGAACGGCCAGTGGCATCAGATGCGTGAGAACTACCTGGTCAAATTCCTGATTCTCGGCATCACCTTCTACGGCCTGCAGACCTTGCAGGGGCCGATGCAGGCAATACGAAGCTTCTCAGCCTTCATTCATTATACAGACTGGGTACCAGCCCACATCCATATGGGGACAATGGGTTGGGTCTCGATGATTGCCTTTGCCAGCATCTACTACCTCGTGCCACGCATTTATGGCCGCGAACTCTACAGCATCCCCCTGGCCAACCTGCACTTCTGGCTGATTCTGGTTGGCCAGTTGATCTGGTCGATCTCTCTGTGGATCGCCGGAGTCCTGCAGGCCGGGATGTGGAACGCCATGAATCCTGACGGCAGTTTGACTTACACTTTTATGGAAACCATGGTTGAGATGTACCCCTACTGGTGGGCACGCTCCTTCGGCGGCATGATCTACATGACCGGTCTCATCGTCTTTATCTACAATTTGTGGATGACAGCAAAAAAAGGTGGTTCAATTGCAGCACAAACCACTGTTGAAACCACTACTGTAGAAGGGAGGGCCTGATCATGTGGGAAAGAAAACCTGTCCTGCTCATCGTTCTGGCCACCGTTGCCATCCTGATAGGCACCATCATCACCATGGTGTTACCCTTTGCCTGGGTCAATACCGAGGCCGACCGGATTGAAAGTGTCACTCCCTATACCGCCCTGCAACAGGAAGGTCGCGACATCTACATCCGAGAAGGATGCAACAACTGCCATACCCAGACTGTACGGCCGCTGGTTCCAGAAGTTTTGCGCTACGGCGACTACTCTAAATCGGGCGAATTCGTCTATGATCGCCCCTTCCTCTGGGGATCAAAACGTACCGGCCCCGACCTGGCCCGCCTTGGCGGTAAGTATCCAGACGCCTGGCATTATAAGCATATGGAATCGCCACGATCGATGGTGCCGAAAACCAACATGCCTGCCTATGGCTGGATTACCAAGAATCAACTCGACCCACAAATGATCCAACGCAAGATGGATGTCCTTGGTTTTCCCTACACAACGGACGAGATCAAGGCCCTCGGTGACAAAAATGAGATGGATGCCATGGTCGCCTATCTACAGAAGCTGGGCTCAGATATCCCATGGCGAGCAGCGGCCACGACCGAGATTGTCGGTGAGTTGATTAATCCCTTTACAGGTGTTGATCACGACACCATGGAACCTTGGGAAGACCTCTATAAAGAGAACTGTGCTGCCTGTCACGGTGATCACATGGAGGGTGTAATCGGGCCTAAACTGGTTGGCGCAGACTACTATGATGAGATTCTGTTTCAAATCATCTACACGGGAATTGCCGATGGAGGTATGCCCAGTTTCTCAAACCTTGGGACTGACAAAGTCTGGAAGCTTGTCAACTTCATCAGATACTATGGGCAGGGAGAGGGGCACTAAGCATGGATTTGGCTTCAATCGTCTACCTTGGCGTCACTTTCGGTATGTTTGTGATTTTTGCCCTGATCGTGATCCGCACCTACAGCAGGAAGCGGAAAGACGAAGGGGAAATCGCCAAATACCAGATGTTGGATGATGATTAATCTACTTTCTACCGGAAAAAGCCTGACTTTTTCCTAAAGGATATTCACATGAGCACAAATGATCCTCACCCTGAAGAACATGCCGACGGCATCGTCGAAGATCGAGAGCAAGCCCCACCAGTCTATTTCACGGTTCTCTTCTACGGTCTGATCATCTGGGCAGTGGCCTTTATGGCGTTCTACCTGCTGTCCGGCTGGAGTTCGGATGCTGAGTTTCAAGAGAAAATGGCGGCCCACAAAGGTGAGTCCCAGACACAGCAGCAGGCCACAGATTCAACTCCCCCGGCGACAACCCCCGCTACTCCTGAGCCTGCCTCGGCAGCAACAGTGGCAACAGAGATGAACGGCCAGGCGCTGTTTGCGAAGCATTGCTCCGGCTGCCACGGCGCAGAAGGCAAAGGCGCCTTCGGTCCGGACCTGTCAGGCGATTATCAGTACGGCAAAACAGAGATGGCCGTGCAGGAAAGCATCACTTCAGGACGGCCCGGCAACATGCCAACCTTCGGTCAGAAGCTTTCTCCTGAAGAGATAAAAGTCTTAACTGGCTTTATCCTGAACCTTTGAGCCAATACGCGACAGCGGGGTAATGCTTCTGCCGCGTTCTTTCTATGATTGAAACATCCTGCCCAGGAAGACCCACCCTCCTTTCACCTTGGCGCCGCCGCTGCCAGTGGGGTGTAACCCTGCTATTGTTACTGATCCCTTGGTTTCGTGTTAATGGCAACAGCCTGCTACGGATCGACATTCCCAATCTCAGCCTGTACTTTTTCGGACAAACGCTTCGCATTGAAGAACTCTACCTGATTCTTCTCTTCAGTCTGCTTTTAACCTTGGGGTTTCTTCTGACGACCATGATATTGGGTCGAGTCTGGTGTGGTTGGCTCTGCCCGCAAACAACCTTGTCGGACCTGGCGGAATGGTTCGCAACTCGTCTGGGGTTGCAGAAGAAGAACCTGCTGAAAGAACAGCCAATCCAAAAGATTGCGCTGCAGATAGTCTACCTGTTCCTGGCCTTTCTGGTTTCAGCCAATCTGCTCTGGTATTTCATCGAGCCTTGGGACTTTTTCGCCAAACTGGTCACAGGGCAACTGCACTATGCCAGCTGTATCAGCCTGCTGCTGGTTACCCTGGTTATCTATCTCGACCTGGCCTTAATCCGTCGCCTCATGTGCAGTGACTTCTGTCCCTATGGGCGACTCCAGACAACTCTCGCCGATCAGGCAACCCTGACCCTGCACCTGCCCCCCGTAGAACTGCATCGCTGCATCAAATGCGGTTCTTGTGTACGTGTCTGTCCTATGGGGATTGATATTCGCAGCGGCTACCAGATTGAATGCATCAACTGTGGCCGCTGTCTCGACGCCTGTCGTCAGGTTATGGCTAAACGCAATCAACCTGGTTTGATCAAGTATACCTTTGGTACCGCAGGAGAAGGCCATAGAGCTCTGTTGAATCTGCGAACATTACTCTTGAGCCTGGCAACATTGGTAATGATCGTCGTGCTGATATTTGCTGTTTACCAACGCCCGTCAGCATCGCTGAAGATCTCAGTCTCTCACACTGCGGCAAATCGGATCATCAAGGATGGTAGCCGCGCAACATTTTTCAATGCCTGGATAAACAACCGCAGTACTCAAAAAGCAAGTTACCGTATTGAAGCCCGGCAAACAGACAATGGCAACCCATTAGTGATAAAAGGACAAACAAAGGAACTTCAACTTGAGGCAGGAGAGAACCTGCGCATTGATTTTGTTTTGGTGACACCTGTTCCAAAAGACAAATTAGAGGTAGAATTCATTCTAATGAATCAAACCGACGACGAACTGGCGATTACCGGCGCATATATCAAGTAGACTGTAATATTGGGAGCTTGTCCGACAATCCATGACCGGCTGCAAACCCAGCTGTTTGGCCCATATTTCAGCTCCTTTTCGACCAATAGCTATGGCTATTACTCTCAAACGAGCTAAAATCTGTTCTCAAACTTCTGAGTTTTCGCTTCGATCCTTATTGTCGGACAAGCTCCTGGAGAAATACCTTCCATGAAAAACTTCTATCCCCTGCTTATTTTGCTGTTACTCGGCAGTTTTCTCTGTTTTTCCGTCTGGTCGGCCATGCAGGCTGCCAACCTGGGGCCACAGATAGCCGATGCCGATTACTACAGCAAAGGATTGAGATACAGCTCCACACTGGTAGAAAAGCGAGCCGCAGTTGTCCTCGGTTGGACTGTGGCAACCCAGTCAGCAGGACGCACTCTGGAGTTTCACCTGAGTGACAAACAGGGGCAGCCAGTCAGATCGGCAAAAGGGACACTTTTTATGTACCTGCCTGATTCTGCAAGCAATATCCGCTTTCCACTTCAGGAAACCGATGCGGGAGTTTATCAATTAAAGCTGACTGCCGACATGAGCGGAGAAATGACTGCGCGTCTTGAATTTGAACGTGAGGGTGCTCGTCTCAATAGACAACTCTTGTTGAACCTCTAATCCGATGAACGATCTTGACGCCTGTATCCACTGTAACCTGCCGATTCCACCATCCGACCTGGTCATCGATGAAATTGACGGCAAAGAGCTGCGTTTTTGCTGCCACGGCTGTCAAGGGGTCTACCGGATCATTAACGGTGCCGGTTTAAACATCTTCTACCAACGTCGTGATTGGTCTGAGCAAGGTGTACCAACAGGTGTCTTTGAAGCCAAGTTCGAAGCAAACATACTCGCCGAGCATGTCATTAAACACCATGAAGATTCGGCAGAGATAGCCCTCATCATCGAAGGCATTCGCTGTGCTTCATGCGTCTGGTTGCTGGAAAAACTACTTGGCAAAGAGCCTGGTGTTGATGCCATCCTTGTCAACTACGGTACCCACCGGGCGCAAATCAGATTCAACCCGCTGAAAACATCACCAACAAAAATATTCTCAGCTGTCAGCCGTCTCGGCTACCTGCCCCACCCTTTTACCTCCGGCGCGGCACAGCAGGCGGCAGCACGAGAGCAGCGCTCTCTGCTGATCCGTTTCGGTACTGCGGCGTTCCTCTCCATGCAGTTGATGGGTTTCTCTTTCGCACTTTACGGCGGTTATTTCCACGGCATCGATCCAGATACCCGGCAGATAATCCAATATTTTGCTGCTGCAGTAACAACTCCGGTGGTCTTCTATTCCGGATGGCCGTTTCTTACCGGTGCCTGGAGGAGTTTGAAAAACCGAGCACCAAGCATGGACCTTCTGATCACTCTAGGTGTGCTGACGGCATATAGTTACAGCCTTTACGCTCTGGTGGTCGGCGGAGAAGTCTACTTTGATACCGCAGCAATGATTATCACTCTGATTCTACTCGGCCGTCTTTTTGAAGGCTCTGCGCGCAACCGCTCCATTTCCGGTATCGACAGGCTGCTACGACTCGCGCCTGATTCGGCCAACCTTATTGTTGGCGAAGAGATTCATGCTGTTGCCAGCGTCAGTCTGTCACCTGGAGACCTCATTCTGGTCCGCCCCGGTGAGCGCATTCCGGTTGATTGCCGGGTTGCAACGGGAGAAACGGAAGTAGACGAAGCAACGATTACCGGCGAACCTATGCCGGTTCTGCGTCAACCGGGAGATCACGTCTCGGCTGGCACATTAAATCTCACTACCTCGGTCAAACTCAAGGTGGAACGAGTTGCCGCGGAATCATTTATCGCTCGCATGGCACGTATGGTAGAAGAGGCACAAAATCGTAAAGCTCCGATCCAGTCGTTGGCTGACAGGGTCGCGACAATCTTTGTTCCACTCGTCATTCTGACTGCGGCCGGCACCTGGCTTTTCTGGTTCTCCAGCAATGTCCCACACACAGAAGCTCTACTTAACGCTGTATCGGTGCTGATCGTCGCCTGTCCATGTGCTCTCGGCTTGGCAACACCGACGGCCGTTCTCGTGGCCTCGGGCAGTGCTGCCGCCCGTGGCATTCTGTTTCGCGGTGGCGATATTCTTGAAATGGCAGGGCGTATTAATCTGATCGCTTTTGACAAAACCGGCACTCTGACTATCGGCAAACCGACCGTTAAACAGGTTATCCCCGCCCCCGGTCAGAGTACTGAAAAATTATTGCGACTTGCCTGTCAGGTAGAGAGCGGTTCAAATCACCCGATTGCTCTTGGCATCATAGGCAAAGCTAGAGAAGAAGGAATAGTGTTGGAGGCCTCGGAATCAATCGAAACGGTTCCCGGACGAGGGCTGAGAACGACCAGTGATGACGGTGAAATCTTGGTGGGCAGTCGCAGCTTTCTCACTGAGAACAACATCGAGATCCCCGTCATTGAGTCAGGGACTTTAACCGAGGTTTATGTCAGTCTTGGCGGCTCATGGTGTGGCCTCCTGCTGATTCATGATCCGTTACGGGAGAATGCCGCTGAAGCGACCACCAGACTGCAAGAGCTTGACCTGCAAATGGTCTTGCTGACCGGTGACCGTCCCGAAGCAGCAAATCAGGTCAGTAACGAGTTGGCTATTTCCACCTATCTGGCCAATCTGAGTCCGGCTGCCAAGGCCACGTGGATTAATGAGCAGCAGCAGTCTGGTTTGAAAATTATGATGGTCGGCGACGGTATCAATGATGCCCCGGCGCTCTCCTCGGCTGATGTCGGCTGCGCCATGGCTGGCGGCACCGATATTGCCCTGGAGACATCAGACCTGGTCCTGACCAAAACTGACCTCAGCCGTCTTTATGAAGCAATTTTTATTGCCCGCAAGACGCTGCAGGTTATCAAACAGAATCTTTTCTGGGCGTTTGCCTACAACTTTATCACCATTCCACTGGCAGCAAGCGGCCAGCTGGCTCCTGTCTGGGCGGCAGTAACCATGGCAAGCAGTTCCGTACTGGTCGTTGGCAATTCTCTCCGGCTTGGCCGTCTGGTCCGTCGGGCCCTTTCTGATACCAAACAATCGGCCATTACCAGACAATAGTCTATTGCCAAACTGCCAACAAACGATTAATGTTCTACAATGTTTAAGTCAACTGTCATACTGATTCTGCTCTCACTCTGCATCGGCACTGGTGCCTGGCTGTTTTTTATCTGGACAGTCAAGCGTGGTGATTTTGATGATGTAGAGGGCCCCAAATATCGCATGCTTGATGATGAGGAGACACCTCCCGTCCAGGATTCATCATCACAAGGAGAGAACCATGAGAAATGATCTGTTTCGTACAACCCTGGTCACCCTGTTCTTCTGCTGCCTGCTGAGTCTCTCAGCTTCGGCATTCGCCGAAATTCGCCTTGAGAAGGCGATGCCAGAGGGAGGCAAAGCGGTACTCGCTTTCGATACCGACCGGTTGCTGACAATGACCGAAACACCATTTACCGTGGAATTGATTGGCGGTACAGGTAAAATCCTCGCAGATGCTGCCGTCAGCTTGCACCTAATGATGCCAGCCATGGCCATGCCACCTAACAGACCAAAGGCTCTCTGGCTTGAAGGTGCCTATCATGGACAAGCCGTATTCACTATGGGTGGCGAGTGGAACGCCATCATGCTCATCCAACGCCCCGGTCATGATCTGGTTGACTTGACCTTCAAGCTCGGTGAGATTCAGATGAAATGAGCAGTTCTCTCATCTTAATGGCCTTCATCACCGGCCTGATGGGGTTCGGCCACTGCGTCGGTATGTGCGGTGGCCTGGTAGGAGCCCTGTCGCTCTCAAAAGCTGGCAGGAAGGGTGGCTGGCTGTTTCACCTGCTCTACAATCTCGGTCGCATTACCACCTATACCTTGATAGGCGGCATAGTCGGCTGGCTCGGCTCGGCCATGGCCTACACCGACCAGTTCAAACTGGTTACCCGGTCGTTACTTCTGACCTCAGACCTGTTCATCATCCTGGTCGGTTTGGGAACTGCGGGCTTGTTCTCCTGGTTGAACGCATCTAAGCTTGACTTCTCCGGGCCCATGCAAGCAATGACCGCCGCTGTACACGGTCTACGTAAACTCCCACCGGCGCTGGCAGCTCTCCCCCTGGGATTGATGTTCGGCTTTATCCCTTGTGGCTACCTCTACGCTGTGGCAATCACCGCTGCGCAGAGCGCAGAAGTTACCACTGGCGCCCTGATGCTTCTGGCCTTTGGGCTGGGGACAGCGCCAGCTCTGCTCTTTGTCGGTGGCACAACTCACTGGTTGAGTGGCAGAGCCCGCACCTGGATGCTACGCATTGCTGGCCTGCTCGTCGCCGGCATGGGTGTTATCAACCTCTTCAAGCATCTGCGTATGATGGGCTGGATTACCTGATTCACATTATGTTTTCGGTGGTTTATAGAGCTTTGGTGGCGGGAGCTTGTCTTGCCAGAACCGTTTAGCAAGCCACAGGCAAGCCAGATAGAGTAAAGCCAAGGGGGTATAGCGGAAGAGAAAAGTCACCATTAATGATGTTTCAATACTGAGCCCGACACCAGCATAAAAAGCGACAATCAGGTATGGGAACAGCGGGATAACTGCCAACTCTTTCCAGCGGTACTTATAACGCCACAACATATGCAATTGCAACAAGAGATAGGCTGGTATCGATGCAATAGTCAGAAAGAAAATAATATCGTATAAAGTCTCATATTTTTGGGGTGACGGGTCATAAACAAAATCCGTTTTGCGCCGTTCAGTTTTGATTAAAGAATTGACCCATGCCGCCGGTTTCCTTGGTTCAGCAGCAACACCCTGCCATCTTATATCTGCTTTTTCAGTGAGTTGATAAAGTTTCTGCCACTGCTCATCCATGACTGTCACTTGAACGGCATCTATATGAGTCGGGTTTGTATAACCGACCCAGGCCAGTGCCTCTCCAGTACCTACCGAATGCAGAGTCGCCTGGTTGTTGATCGCACCCACATTCAGAACCGCGCCATCATGCATGGCAATCGCCTGAAAACGCAAAGAGATGTCACTCTCATAACGAACCAGAACATACAACTTGTCATCGTTACCAAGTGTCGATTTAACCCCGGGGTCAAGACTAACCAGTGTCACCAGAACATTATCAGGCTGTTGCGCTAGGGATGATGAGCTATAAAAGCAAATGAGTAATAGAGCAATTACAAAGAATGTGTTTTTTAGATAAGTCATCTTTATATCATTGGCAAGAGGCATAAAAAAATGTTCCAAAAGTTGGCTAGGGGCCTGTCCGACAATAAGGGTCGAAGCGAAAAGCCAGAAGTTTGAGAACAGATTTTGGCTCGTTTGAGAGTAATAGCCATAGCTATTGGTCGAAAAGGAGCTGAAATATGGGCCAAACAGCTGGGTTTGCAGCCGATCATAGATTGTCGGACAAGCCCCTAAAAGTATACCTTAAAATAAGACAAGCGTCCTCAGATATTATTCTCTAACCACAAGGGTTCCTGAATAATGCTAAAATGTTTGCAGTTTTATCCATTCAAGCCACAGCCACCGACGGGAGTGATAAAAAAATGACAGAGACATCCATGCTGGATCATCCCATCATCAGCCAGCGCTACTTTTTCCCTCGCGCAGAGACAATCCCACAACCCTTCTGGGTCGAGTGCGACGGAGCACAGCTAGCATGTTCCTACCACGAAACCAATGCTGAAGCGCACACTATTGTCCACTTTCACGGCAATGGTGAAATTGTCGCTGACTATCTCGACGGCTTTACAGAACTGATCGGGCGCATGGGCTGTAACTGTTTTCTCGCTGAATTCAGAGGGTATGGTGGCTCCACCGGGACCCCACAGCTTGGCAAGATGCTTGAGGATGTTTCAAATATCATTGAAGCTATTGGACAACCTTATGAAAAACTGGTTTTGTTTGGCCGCTCTGTCGGTTCTCTCTTTGCCATAAAAGCAACAGGACTCTTTCCGAACGTAGCGGGCCTGATTCTGGAAAGTGCCATCGCCGATCCTTTGGAGAGGCTTTTGTTGCGAGTTCAACCGGAAGAGTTGGGAACAACCCCGGCTGGATTTACTGCTGCGGTCACACAGGCCATGAATATCCAGCAAAGCATGACGGATTTCATAAAACCAACCTTGATTCTGCACACCCGACACGATGGTTTGATTGATCCTGGCCATGCCGAACAACTCGCCGACTGGTGTGGCGGCCCGGCCCGTCTTGAGATTTTCCCGCAGGGTAATCACAACGACATCATGTTCGTCAATGGCCCTCAATATTTTGCTCTGATCAACGAGTTTCTTGATTCTCTTCAGGGTTGACGAATGATATACTTACGTCAACTTCTCAAAAAGCCTTAAGGAGGACACCCCATGTCTGAAAATAATTGTTCAAACCACGAGAAACACTATGAATTGCATATGTGTCAATTAAAGTCGACTACTCTCAACAAGGAAATCAACAAGCTGTACGAGGACCCGAAATTTGTCTGCGCCAACTGTGGTGTTAAGGTCAACAAGGAAGAAAACCTCTGTAACGCTAAGCCCATATGAGTAAGTTCTAGATATTATAAACCTGGGAAAGGCAATGTGCTCGCTTTATGTGAGAGCATTGTCTTTTTGCTTGTTTTATTTGTAGATAAGTCGGATCTGGTTGAGTTCAGCAGAGGGGATCATCGCTATTTTCTTGTTTATCAGGATCAGTAAGAATTTCTCATTTCGCCCAATTTCACGCTCTTCAGACAATGCAGTAGAATAAATAATCTCTACTTGCTTGAATAGTTCGAGACCAGCCAGAGGCGCCATGGCGACAACAACACCAGATACCCCTGTTCGCCCCTTTCTCTGGCTGCTTATAGGTTCGACTTGTATCAGCTTTGCTCCTATCTTCATAAGACTGGCTGACGTTTCTCCAGACAGCGCAGGCTTTTACCGCATGCTATTTGCGGCAATCTCCATTTTTATATTGATGCGGTTTAAAGCAGTAAGTCTGCGCATGCACCGCAAGACTTTATTACTGCTTGTATGTAGTGGCTTATTTCTGAGTGTTGATTTTATGTGCTGGCACCGTAGCATCCACTATGTGGGACCAGGGCTTTCAACTCTAATCGCAAATTTTCAGGTTTTTTTTACAGCTATATTCTCATGCCTTCTGTTTAGAGAAAAAATCAGCCGTATGTTTATTGTCGCGGTTGTAATGGCTTTATCTGGACTGTTCTTCATCACAGGGGTCGATCTGGGTTCTCTAGACGAAGGGTATCGTCTTGGCATTCTCTTTGGCATCGGGACTGCTGTCTTCTACTCCGCTTACATTCTTTTCCTCAAAAGTGCAATGAACCATCAAGAGATAAGTGGTGTTTCAGCAATGCTTGTCGTTGCTATCACATGCTCTGGTTTCTTCAGCATAATTATGCCTGTAACTGGTTCTTCCTTTATTATCCCCGACGCTATATCATTTTGGGCTTTGGCTGGTGCAGGAGTCGTCTGTACTACTATCGGATGGTCTTTAATCTCTACAGCAATCAAACACACCAGTGCTACTATCACTAGCCTCTTCCTTCTGTTGCAACCAGCTCTCGCTTTCGTGTGGGATGTACTTTTTTTCTCACGACCAACCGAAGGTAGGGAGGTCGTCGGCGTCTTACTCATTCTCTCTGCAATTTACGTGGGAACATACCGACGATAAATAGGCCGTTCGACATCAGTCTCTTTCAGTTCTTCGGCCTCGCAACTCCCTGCAGTGAGATCTGAAACCACCCCTGCTTAAGTATGGTCATCTCTTGATAGAGAATGTTAAGCTATCGCAATGAAGTCCAAACCTCAGGAAAAAATAATCGACCATCACGAAAAAGGGGTCGATGTTCCTTACGATAAGATTAATCCTGAAACGTTGCGGAATATGATCCAGGAGCTTGTGACCAGAGATGGTGCGGATTGGGGTGATCCCGGTGGTACTCTGGAAGATAAGATTGCGCAGGTTCTCAAACAACTTAAAAACAAGCAAGTTAAAGTTGTCTTTGATCTGAAATCGGAGACGGCGAACATTGTCTCCTGCCTATAACTATAACTACTCTGTTTCATCTACTCGGATTGAGGTATAAACTTTTTCTTGCTATCATCCCAGACATAACTCCCTGCGTCCCAGAGTTTTTCCAAACCCTCCCAGTCGATATACACACCTTCCATATCTTCTATGGTAAAAGACCCATCCAGCATTTCGCCATCATCGATCCGTCCATTACCATCGGTATCTGCCCAATGAACAGCATCAACAGCAATTACGTCCTCACCATGGACCGGCACAGCAGATTGTTTCCCATTCCTGCTCGCAACAACTTCTCCGTGGAAATTCGCTTCTGTGTTCATCCTGGATGTTGAATCAACCTGTACGAGATAAACAACCCTGTCTCTGTCATCACCAGCCTTGATGATCCAACGAGCAACCCCATTTACATTATCAAGGCTCGATGCTGGAGGATTCGCTTGTACAAGTTTCCATCCCTTAGGGAAATGTTCACGAAGAATAATCCCCACATTTTTAGCGCGAGGTGTCAAGCTTATCTGTATTGGGATTGAACTTCCAGGCCCAGCATAATTCGGCAGTATTCTTTCAGCGATCACCAGTACAGGTAACGGAGGAGACTTGGCAAAGAAGAATAAGCTGGCAAACAGGGCCAGCAGAGCAAAAAGAATAAGCAGGAGCCAGATAACTGGCGTTATTTTTTTTACAGGTGGCCCTGATCCAACCAGCTCATCGACAGGCTTGAACAGGACCTCATCAAGTGAAACTCCCAGAGCATCAGCCAATTTTAACGCATTTTCACGTCGAATGGTTGGATAACGGTTGTTTTCCCATCGAGAGATTGTATCTGTAGTAATCCCAATGACCTTGCTGACATAAAGTTGGGTTAAATTTTGCCCCTCACGGATACGCCTGACCACTGCGGCATCGAGGCAAACCGTGGATGATTTCTCGCCATATTTGTTCTGATTCATAGTGGGGAGTCTACCAAGGGAATATCTACCGAGTAAACATGAAAATATCTAATGTCGACAAACCTGATTTTCAACTTATCAAGTATATGTAATCACACGATTTATACCCGACATCTAGCGACATTCTGCTTGATGTCTACTGAAAACAAAATAGAGTTAGGATATAAATGTCATCAATGAATTAAGGCAATCTTGCCGAGACAAAATTTCACATCAAGGAGGAAGACAATGAAAAAACTGGTAATCATAATGGTGCTTCTGGCTTTCGTTGGTGCCAACGTTGCTATCGCAGCTGACAGCTACACCTATGAGAACAAAAAAGGCACCATAACCTTTCAGCACAAAGCTCATCAGGAACGTGTCAATGGTGACTGCGCCAAATGCCATGAAGGAACTCCGGCCAAGATTGAAGTTGACAAAAACTTCGGCCACAAAACCTGCAAAGCTTGCCACAAATCTATGAAGAAGGGTCCGACCAAGTGTAGCGGTTGTCACAAAAAGTAAGTTTAAACTTACGCAATGTATTAAAAAAGGCGCTGTTAATTCAGCGCTTTTTTTGTCATTTGTACTGATGAATTAATACTATGCAAGACTAATGATTAAAAAAACAGGATCTTATTTGTGAGTTTTTCGCTCTCCCAATTTTTTCTCACAATTTTCTCAAATTTTGGTTGTCAAATAAATTTGGCTTTGATATATTCTACTCAACTCTTCGATTGCCTGCAAGCCGAAGAGCTTTATGGACCCCGCGTATCCCCCCCCTCCTTACGCGGGGTCTTTTTTATCTTTTTTCCGCTTCCCCGGCAACACAATCATTTTGTAACTATTCAGCACAATCTGATATTGTTTGCAGAGCATCTGTCATCTCCGAATGATTCTATCAGGGATCCATGGTTTTAAGGTCTGGAGTCCCGACTACACCCCCGGGAATGACGGCTTTTTATAATGCTGAAGTTACGTTTGAGTAAAAGCTGTCAAGCTGGACTCAGCTTGTCTTGAATGCCCGCAGCAGGTGAGGTATCAATTGCTTTTTGCGCGACAGTACAGCTTTCAGTTCGAATCGCCCTGCCCCAAGCTGTGGGTAGCCAATCGCAGCAATCATATCTCTGTCGCCCCACACCACAAGCTGACTGTTCTGCTGGACGATGTCAGTCACCAGCAAACCAGCCAATTCCAGGTTGTATTTATCAACCAAGGCTTCAAGCCCCTGGACAATCTCCTCTCTCTTGTCATCAAACTCCTGAAAAGTAACCACTTCGACCTGGCCAATTCCAAAATGGCAGTTTTCGACCTCATATTCCTTGAAATCAGCGGTCAAAAGAGCCTCAATATTTGCATAGGCAGCGAGAGCACTACCAGCTTGAAACATCTGCTGTCCGAACTCAAGAGGGTTAAGACTGGAGCATTTGCCGAGCCAGTCAACCAGTTCACGGTCAATATCAGTTGTCGTAGGCGACTTCAATAGCACCGTGTCGGAAAGCAGCCCAGCCAGCATGAGAGATGCAACCCTGGGCTCAGGATCAATCCCGGCCTGGCGGTAAAGCGTGGCAACCACCGAACAAGTGCTGCCGAGAGGCTGGTTGATAAAACGAATAGGTGCTTCTGTATGAAAGTTTCCCAGGCGATGATGGTCAATCACCTCAAGGATCTCCACTTGATCCGCACCAGGGACAGCCTGTAGTAATTCGTTGTGGTCAACCAGGACCAGTTTAAGCGGTGACGGCCGCAGCAGGTCGGATTTTGTCGCGACACCGCAAACCATGCCCTCATCGTCAAGAATCATGACCCCCGGTGAAGTACTACGCATCAAAACTTTGTGGATTCCGTCGAGACGGTCATCCATATGTGCTTTGGGGATATCAGTATCCGCCAGATGGCGCACTGGTGTCGACATCCGGGCCAGAAGAGCACTGGTTGCGGTATCAAACAAAGTACACAAGATAGAGACTTCCTGCCTACGGGCTAAGGCCACGAGATCTTCATCAATCGCCAAGCCGCCGGTCACAACCAGCAGGCGAACCCCCAGCTCGATTGCATCCTGTTGAACATCCCGACGGTCACCTGCAAACACCACGATACGTCGTGGATCAACCTCGGCCAAATGTTTATGAAAACTCTCGACAGACATCGCAGCGACAAACAGATCGAGTTCTTCCGTACGCGTCTCGTCGACAAGATTAACGGGAGTTGCTTGCAAACATATCTGTATTGAACTCGGTGATGAGAACACTTGACGAATAGGCCGACCTTCACGTGGCAAAAAGATATGTTCAGTAAGGCGCTTCAGAATCAACGCGCCAAGAGGACGACCATCCGCTTCAACGACGGGCAACATACGAATATCACGCTGACGCATCAGTTCAAGCGCCTGCATGAATGGTGCTTCTGAGTCAATAACGACCGCTTGGCCGTCAACGGTGTCACGTAGCCGCGGGTAGACATCGGTCAGGAGCACAGGAGGTTGTTGATCCAAAGTATCAAGGACAAACTCGGTCTGCCGGTTCAGATGTCCGGCACGTCCAGGAGAAACGTTGTCTCGGCCTTGTCGGCGGCATAACTCGGCATAGGCTATGGCACTACAAACAGAGTCTGTATCCGGATTACGATGTCCAATGACAATAACTCTTTCCTGCAGGCTCATAAATCCTCCTCATTCAAGTAGCCCTGAATGTCACCAAAGCCAATCAGATCTTCTATAATACCGCGCTCAAGAATACCTGCATCATTAAACCAGATATACAGTTTTCCGCTGCCAGTCTCAAAAACTTCTGGATCAACTTTAACTTGAACCAGTAAACCTTGAGGCGGGAAATACCCATATTCAGCCTGCTGCTCAAACGTCAAAACGTTAATTTCCAGAGTGGGGAACTCCCCCTTGGCATAGGTAGAAATCAGAAAATGGGCACCACGCACAAGTGGTCCATATGTTCCTACCCGCAAGTTGTAAAACGCCGTGAGCATATCAACTGGTTGTTGTCCCTCAGGGATGTCATACTCTTTCTCCGGGCGGAACACACCTTCCCTGAATTTTTTATCGAAGACCTTGCCCTGTTCGTAATCGTATCGGTAGTACCGCACCCTGTTCTGCCACTTGCCCCTCTTGCGTTTGACAATTTTGGCATGATGTTCAACGCTTAACAGAGAGCCGTCCGGAGCCAGTTTCATCAGAGAGGAGTAAGTCTGGGTGCGATCGCCAGTCAGCCATGAGGCAACGCCGAGAGTGCGCCCCACCAGCTCCGCACGGTAAATATTCGGCAGATCAGTCTCTGAAAGTCGTAATTCACCTTCTGCCAGCTTGGTGAAAAATAGAAAATCAATGGAGTATAGATAGTCTTCACCAACCAGTTCTTGGATCGGTTTTATAATTCCATCGTTTTTTGCCCCTGCGTATCCAGGAGCAGAAGAAACCAGCAGCAAGAGAAGTGACAACAGCAAGGCTTGCCTGGGGCGCTGAATCATTACGAGGAACTCACAGGTAGTTTGTGCCAAGCACGACAGGTTCCGTAGTATCATACGAATAGACTTGCGACAAAAAAGAGATAAGCGCCCAGAAGCAGGAAACCACGTTTACGATCAAGTTGCAATCTGGGTGGCATCATGGTCAGAAGACCGATAAACAGTGCAAAAAAAGCCAGCATAATCGGGAAATCCAGAGTTAAGATTCTTGGCTCTATCGTTATAGGTTGAATCATTGGACAAAGACCAAGGACAAAGAGGACGTTGAAGATATTGCTGCCGATCACATTGCCGACACTGATATCCATCTCCCCTTTCCAGGCACTCATAACCGATGCAGCCAATTCCGGTAGACTGGTGCCTACAGCGACAATTGAAAGACCGATGATTAATTCGGACATTCCGAGCAGAGTGGCAATCATGACTGCCCCCCGCACCATCAATTCGGCACCAAGCCCCAGACCTACCATACCAATCAGAATCAGTACAATATCTCGTCCTCGCCCAGTAGAAGACTCGACAATGGCTTTCTCAACCTCGCCATCAGCCGGAATCGAAGGCTTACGTGCCGTCATTAAGCAGTAGGCAAGAAACACCAGTAAACTCACAAAAAGCCACAGACCATTTGTAAAAGCTATCTCACCATCCAGTGCCACGAGATAAACACCAAGGGAAGCGGCCACCATGATTGGCACTTCGCGAATCAGGGTGGAACGAGCAACCACAATCGGGGTGATCAATGCTGCAACACCCAGGATCAAACCGATATTGGCAATATTGGAACCGATAACATTGCCGACAGCCATGGAAGAAGCTCCACGGGTTGCGGCCATGAGAGAGACCATAAGTTCAGGCATGCTAGTTGCGAAAGCCACAACTGTCAGACCGATCACCAGTGGGCGCACACCAAAGGAAAGAGCCAGCCGTGAACTTCCGGTAACCAGGTATTCTGCACCGTAATAAAGCAGTAATAACCCAGCAAGGACAAGTATGACACCAAGTAACATCAATAATTCCTTAAATCTGTAATCAGTCTATGCGAACCAAAGGTAATTTCCCATTAATAAGACC
>Ga0256834_1000866_pt1 | contig 21404 bp, 16 predicted proteins | sample 4281140metaG_FD_190536 | JGI IMG/M metagenome (GOLD analysis project Ga0256834, IMG submission 190536) | Hydrothermal vent microbial communities from East Pacific Rise, Pacific Ocean - 4281-140 | ecosystem: Environmental > Aquatic > Marine > Hydrothermal vents | place: Pacific Ocean: East...
CGAGGTAATGGGCATAAAAAAACAATACCCTGCTTTTTGGGGCAGGGTATTTAGAATAATCGGTAAAAAAATCGGTTAATTATGCTTGTTTTGTTTTTCCTATGGTTTTATTGTAAATCAATAATCCCAAAAATGTAATTATACCCACTAATGCCATAACCATCCAAATTTTGCCGGGGTGATAAGTATCCCACAAGATTTGTTGCAAATCGTGCGTGCTTATATGTAATTTTTCGGCTGCTTGTTTCATGATTTCATCACGTTTGATACCGGCTTTTTGGGTAATTATATTATTATTTTCATCCAGCAGTTGAATACCTTTTTCCGAATAAGTAACCAATTTTCCACTGGCGGTATCGATTATATCCACTCCTTTTGTTTTGAGATATTTAAACAGTAGTGTTATTTTATCGGCTTGTTTTTGATACAAACCTCCGGAAATAATTCCCGTAAGAAAATTAGCGGCTGCAATGGGTAAAAAATAGGTTCCCATGTATAGGGCTTCTTTGCCTTTGGGAGAAATTTGGGCTATATAATCGGAAAATTTAGGGTTGGAAGTCATCTCTCCCAGTGCAAAAATCAGAATACCCAACACCGTAAAAGCGGAATTGTTGGTGTAAAAAGACAGGGCAATACCCATAATTGTAATAAAAATACCGGTCATCATGGCATTAATCGGTTTCCATTTTAAGATAATATATGAAACCGCAATTTGAAATATCATGATAAAGAAAGCATCTAAATTAACCAATTGTTCCGGATTAACACCACCGGCATCATTTTTCATTTCGTCGGCCAGATATGGCCAAACGGAGTGAATAAATTCGTAAATATTTCGGGTATCTACCCAATCATCAATAAAGTTGGGTAGTGTATAAAACAATTGATTAAACATTAGCCAGAAGCCAATCATAATAATAAGCAGGGCAGTGAGTTTGATGTCTTTTAAGGCTTCAAAAATATTCAAAACAGAACGTTTTATGGTTTCGGCGGCAGATTCTTCAATTTTTACTCTTCCGGGTTCTTTGAAAAACATCAATACAATCAGGTTGAGCAAAATAGCTACGGAAGAAGATATAAAAACTGCGTCCCAGTCAAATTTATTTCGGAGTATTCCGACCAACAAAGGACCGAAAAAACCACCTATATTGACCATCATATAAAACAATCCGAAACCAAATGACGAGTTTCGTTCATCGGTCGATTTGGTTACAATGGCAGAAGCCACCGGTTTAAACATGGCAGCGCCGATAGCCACCCACAAAAAGACCGAAAAAACCGCCCAGTAACCGGTTACATGTCCCATAAAGTAATAACCGGTCATTAAAATAATATAGGCAATGGCTAAAGTTAGCTTATAACCGATTTTGTCGGCAATAGCTCCGGTAATTATGGGTAGAAAATACAATATACCGGTTACATAGCTCATAATATCACCACGTTGCACAGATGAAAAACCTAATTCGTTTGTTAAATATATACCCAATACAGCAAACAATCCATACCAAGCATATCTTTCTAACAATTCAAAAATACTGGCAAACCAGTAAGCACGCGGGAAAGATTTAAATAATTCGAAAAAATCCAAGTCTTTTTTACTTTGTTCCATACTTCTAAAATCTAATTTCTAATTTATCAATGAATTCCTTTCATGGCTTTATTGAGAAGCGGAGACAGGATGAGCAACATAACACCCGACCCCAACATAACCCACATCAAGAAGGGGTAAAGGGGAAGATCAAATTTATGAAGAATACTTTCTAACATGGCAGCAAAGTAATTGCCGGCTGCAAAACTCGCCATCCAAAGTCCCATGACTACCGAAACCAATTTGGTGGGTGCCAATTTGGTTATCATTGACAATCCGATAGGTGAAAGCATCAATTCGCCTAAGGTCAAAATTATATATACGGCAACTAACCACATGGGGGATACTTTTATGCCTGTTGCAGCCAAATTGCTGGCTTGTGTCATTACAAAAAAGGCTAGTGCACCCAAAAAAAGACCTAAGGCAAATTTAACCGGAGTGCGTGGATTTAGTTTCATTTTGTCGAGTTTTAGCCATAAAACCGAAAATAAAGGAGCCAAAACCAATATGGCAAAAGGATTGATGTTTTGAAAGAATGAAGCGGGAATTTCCCAACCTCCAATCATTCTGTCGGTATTGTCTTTGGCAAATAAGTTGAAGGTTCCTCCGGCTTGCTCAAATCCTGCCCAAAAAGCAATGTTAAAAAAGGCAAGCACCAAAATAACTATCATACGTGACCATTCGTCGGCACCGTTAGTACCTTTAAAAATAATGTATCCCAATCCGATGATACCGGCGGCAAAGCCTACGATAGTAATAATCTTTGTAATGCTGTCGGGCAATGCATGCCAAATAGTCATAACCAGCAAAGTGGCTGCAATTAATCCTACGGCATACATAATAATTTGTTGCCAGTCTTTTGCACTTAATACCTGACTGCCGGTAACTCCCGGTGGCAAACCTTTGTCTTCGAGTGTATTTTCGCGGGCTTTCATCCACAAAACTCCTAAAATCATACCGACACCGGCAGCAAAATATCCCCAGCCCCAATCGACTTTTTCGCCCAATGTTCCGGCTATAAAAGGTCCTAAAATAGCTCCAAGATTAATTCCCATATAAAATATATTGAAGGCGGAATCTTTGCGCGGGTCGTTGTCGTCGTAAAAATCGCCTACAATAGTAGAAATATTGGGTTTGAAAAAACCGTTACCGATAATTAGAACACCCAAACCGAAATTAAATAGAAATAAACGGGTTGAAGGTTCAAGTGAATGGGCTAAAAAGGCACTGGCAGCCAATAAAAATTGTCCAACCGCCATTACCAATCCGCCGATATATACGGTTTTTCTTTTGCCGAGAAATTTATCGGCTACCCAACCACCCAATATGGGGGTTAAATAGACCAATCCGGTAAAAATACCGTATATTGCCAATGATTCTTCGCGATTTAGTCCAAAACCACCGTTTACCAATTCGGCTGTTAAATATAAGGTAAGTAATGCACGCATCCCGTAGTAAGAAAAACGTTCCCACATTTCGGTTGCAAACAAGGTATAAAGAGCTTTTGGGTGCCCTTTTTTTGTATTTTGTTCCATAGTTATAATATATTTTTTGGTTATTTTATTATTTTTTTATCTTGAATGTCCGATATTCTCGCGATAATTTATCGGTAATTAAATTTATACTCGATAAAACACGCCAATATAATACTTTTTTTTTATTTATTGTCATTCTGTCGGTTTCTTTATCAGCTTCAAAAATTTTTGTCATTTTTTTGTTTGGTTTTGAAATATTTTTTGTTAAAAAGGCAATAAATTTGCTTACAAATTTACATTAAAATTATTATTCAAATTTGAAATTATACGGTTTACAAATTTCTTTTGATATACCGTAACATTTTTTTATACAAATGGTAACGGGTTTTACCGCCGTATATGCCGTGGTTTTTATCGGTATAAATCATTTCGTCAAAAGCTTGGTCGTTTTCTTGCAGTTTTTTAGCCAATCGCATACTGTTTTGCAGGTGAACATTATCGTCGGCGCTACCGTGTATGAGCAAAAAGTTTCCTTTGAGCCCACGGGTATAAAACAAAGGAGAATTGTTGTCGTAACCTTCGGGGTTTTCTTGGGGTGTTTGCATATAACGTTCGGTATAAACCGTATCGTAAAAACGCCAATTGGTTACCGGAGCAACGGCTATTGCCATTTTAAATACATCGCCTTTTTTGAGTATGGCATTGCTCGACATATATCCGCCAAACGACCAGCCCCATATACCAATTCGGTTTTTGTCGATAAAACTGTTGCTACCCCAGTCTTTGGCAACGGCTGTAATGTCTTCAAGTTCGAGTTTGCCTAATTGTTTATAGGTCGATTTTTTAAATTTTGCACCGCGTCCGCCAGTGCCGTGCGGATCGACCGAGATAACCATGTAGCCTTCTTGTGCCAGTAAAAAATGAAAATAATCATTGCTGTTGTTCCACCTATTGCGAACGGTTTGCACATTGGGACCGCTGTATTGATATATCAAAACGGGCATCTTGTCTTGTTTTGTTTTGGGTTCAATGATATATCCGTTTAAGTCGGTTCCGTCGGCTGCTTTAAAATTGACAAATATTTTTTGCGGTAAATCGTATGCTTTTAGTTTTTCCGATAAAGCTTTATTATCGATAAGAGTTTTTATAACTTTACCTGTTGAAGCTTCATTGACCGTAAAAGTATAAGGCACCTTACTACTCGAGTAGGTGTTGATAAAGTATTTGAATCGGGCACTGAATTCGGCATCGGAGGTACCGGAGGGCAAAGTAAGGAGTTTTTTGTTTTTTCCGTTGATGTCTATGCTGTAAACGGCTCGGTTAATACTTCCTGTTTCGGTGGATTGGTAATAGATTTTTTTACTTTTGAAATCATATCCGTAAAAATCGGTTACTTCCCAGTTGCCCGAAGTTATTTGTCGTTTGAGTTTGCCGTGCATATCATACAAGTAAAAGTGATTGTAACCACTGCTTTCGTTGCTCCAAATAAAATTACCGTTTTTTAAAAAAGTCAAATTATCGGTGGCTTCCAAGTCGATATATTTGGGGTCTTTTTTTTCAAGCAAGACAGCGGTTTTGCGGGCTTGCGGACTGTGCAAATAGAGTTTTAAATGGTTTTGGTGCCGGTTTAAGGTGAGGGCAATCAGATAGTTTTGATAAGTCCAATATATGCGTGGGATATATTCGTAGTTCCCTAAGTCGATACTGTGGGTTTGCCGTGTGGTTAGATCATAGTAGTGCAAACTGACTTTCGAATTTTTTTCGCCTGCTTTCGGATACTTAAAGGTTTCGACTTTTGGGTATAATTCTTCGTCGTAACGTATCATGGAAAATTGAGGCACATCGGTTTCGTCAAAACGCACATAAGCCAGTTTGGTGCCGTCTTTGCTCCACCGGTAGGCTTTGCTGTAACCGAATTCTTCTTCATAGACCCAATCGGGAATACCGTTAATAATGTGGTTTTTTTTTCCGTCAAATGTGATTTGCAAGGTTTTGTTTGAACTTAAAAACTTGATAAACAAATTGTTGTTTTTTACAAAAGCAATTTTGTCGGCTTGCGGATTAAAAGCGGGTTCTTGTATTGCTTCATCGTCTATACGTGTAAGTTTTTTTTGTTCTCTGTCATATACGTAGTATATCCCTTTACGTGAATGACGATAAATGGGGGTAATTTTTGAACCGATAATGATTTTTTTTTCATCGGGCGAAAATTCATATTCAAAATATCCGACAAAAGGATAATTTTCGGTCGAAAAAGCCGTAGCTGTTTTTTGTTGTGTGGCGTAATCGTATATGTTTAATTCAAAACTTTTATTGGATCGGTTGATGTCTATTTTGGTATATTTGTCCGATTGCGGCATGGCTTGTAATCCGTATAAATAATCGGGACGGAATGTGCCGTTCCAAATATCGTCAATGGTTATTTGTTTGTTTTGACCGAATACCTGAGAGATTATCAAGAACAGAAATAGATATTTTTTCATTTGTATTTGGTTTATGATGATAAAAATTGAGATAGCCAAAATAAGCAATTTTGTTTAAAAAAGACATATTTATTGAAGCAAATTCTTTTTGATTTGATTTTCGTTGCCAACTACAAAGATGACGTCGTTGTGTTCAAACTTAATGTCGGGTGATGCTATGATTTCGGTTTTGCCTTTGCGATTGAGCATGATGACATTGAGACCGTATTTGTTGCGTAAATCGAGTTCACGAATACTTTTGTTGAGAAACTTTTGAGGGACTTTAATTTCAATCAACGAATTTTTGTTGTCCAAAGTAAACTTGTCCATGATATCGGGGTGTGTCAAACGTTCCGACAGGCGTTTGGCCGTGGCTATTTCGGGTAAGATAACTTCATCGGCACCTATTTTGAGTAAAATTTCTTTTTGAATATGTGTATTGGCTTTTCCGATGATATTTTTGACATTCATTTTTTTCATGTAGGTAATTCCCAGTATGATGGCTTCCAAGGCACTGCTCATGGCTAAAATAACATGATCAAATTGTTCCATCTGCAATTTTTTCAGAACATCGGGGTCGGTAATGTCGGCTTGAACGGCTACATCGACTCGGTCTTTAATGTCATTGATTTTTTTCATATCGACATCTATGGCAAGAATATGATGACCGGCTTGTGCCAGTTGCACTGCCAGTTCGTATCCGAAGGTACCCAATCCAATTACGGCTATGTCTTTTTTCATTTTTTCCTAATTTTTAAGGTGTTTTTTTGTGATATTTTCTTTTATTATCGGTGGTTTTGATGCTTTTATTATTTGTCTGTCAACCTAATTTCGTAATTTGTTATTTGTCCGTCATTGTTTTGTGTCCAATATCGATCGACAGTTTTAATATATTTCGGCGTCCGGATACCGAATTTTTACTTCTTTTTGTTTCATTAAGGTTGCCATGGCAAAAGAAGCCGGTCCCAGTCGTCCTATAAACATTAAAGCAATGATAACCCATTTACCCGACAAACTTAGATGCGGCGTAATTCCCAAGCTCAATCCTACGGTTCCCATTGCCGACACGGCTTCAAACAAACTGTCTTTGAACGACAAATCGGGTTCCGTAAACAACAACAAAATCCCGATTGACAAAATGATAAAATAACTGATAGCCGTTCCAAAGGCTTTGAGGATATAATTACTGGATATTTTGCGGTTCCAAATTACAAAGTTTCTGCGTCCTTTTAATACCGAAACCATGGCATATATCATGATAAAAAAATTGGTGGTTTTGATGCCGCCGCCGGTCGATCCGGGCGATGCCCCTATAAACATCAATAACAACATTAAAAAAATTGTAGCGTTGCTCATGGTGCTTAAATCAACCGTATTAAAACCTGCTGTTCGTGTGGTTACCGATTGAAATAAACTGTCTGCCCAGCCGGTTTGTCCTTTTTCAAACAAAAATATCAATAGGCTTCCACCGGCTATCAGTAGTAAACTAACCCGCAAAACTATTTTGGTGTGCAAACTATATGGACGTTTTTGCTTGTAATAAGCCATGAGTTCATAGATAACAAAATATCCTAATCCACCCAAAATTATAAGGACGGAAACGGTCAATTTAATCAGCAAATTGCTTCCCGTTAAACTTTGATCATAGGTCGAGAAACCGGCATTGCAAAAAGCCGATATGCTGTGAAAAAATCCTTGATACAAGGCTTCTTTAATTTGTAAACCTTGCATATAAAAACCGGTACTTAACAGTATCATACCAATCAGTTCGATAATAAAAGTAATTTTGATGATGTTTTTGAGCACACCGGTGGCATCGTCGAGATGAAAATTTTCTTGTAATTGTGAAAATGAAAAACGGTGTTTTAACCCGATATTTCCTTTGAGTGTCAATAAAAATGAAGTGGTTAAAGTCATTATGCCGATAGCGCCCAATTGAACGAGTAACAGTATGCTTAATTGTCCCCACAGATTAAATCCCGAAGTGGAAACCGTAGTCAGTCCGGTAACACAAACCGCCGAAGTAGAAGTAAACAACGCATCGATATAGGACAAGCCGTTTTGATGTTGTACAAAAGGTAATTGCAACAAACCGCTTCCGATTATTATTAAACCTGCAAATGACAAAACCAAATATTGCCACGGATTAAAACTGATATTATTTATAATTCGCCAAATCGATTTCATATTAGATGCAAATAAAAAACCAAATTACGATTTTGCCGGTATATATTTACTGATAAAATGATTTTTTATTAAATTATTTTTCATTGTTTTTGTATAATCGGTGCCAATCTACATGCTTATTAATTTTATGGTGTCTAATTGCAAACGTGTGGAAATCCATTTTTTCAATTTGTTACTTTCGCGTCGTTTGTAAGATTTTGAAAGCCCCGATTTCCATTTAACCATAAGGGTTGGAATGGTGTCTGAACTGTGAAAATCGGTTTGTATCATTTTACCGAACCCGATTTCTTCAATATACGGAAACAAGTTTTTGGTTTCTCGACCGATTTGTTTAAATGGAATTTTTATTTGTCGTTGTTTGAGTTTAACCAATTCGTCGGTCAATCTTTTGATTTGTTCATCTTTGTTTTTGAGAACTTCTTTATTTTCTTTAAAAAGTTTTTCCAGTATTTCGCCTTTGAGTTTTTCCGAGAGATTTTGTTCTATTTCTCGGGTTTTGTCGGCAGTTTGATAAATATTTAAACGGGTATCGACAAATAGTGGATTTTGATGTAATTGATTTTTCCATTCGGCAAGCACTTGTTGAGGTACTATTTCGCCAATTAAATAGATGTCCATTTCTTGCCGATCCGGTTTGATGTGTGTTTTTATGATTTGAGAACCTTCGTATTTTATGTTTTTTTGAATAAAATCGGTAGCGGACCGTTTATAAATTTCTTCATTATACATTTTTAAAAAAGACATGATACTGGGTATCATGACCAACACAGCCAACAGGTAAATTATTCGGCTGATACGGCGTCTTTTTACCGAATTTAGATAACGTGCCACAGGAAAGTGTAAGTATTTGACAATTAGAAAGGTAGCCAGTGCAATAAAAAATGAATTTATCAACAGCAAATACATGGCTCCGCTAAAAAAGTGCATATTGCCGGTTGCCAATCCAAAGCCGGCGGTACAAAGTGGCGGCATCAACGCCGTAGCAATGGCAACGCCGCTTATAACATTAAAAAAACCCTTTTTGGTCAAAGCAACAATACCTGCCAATCCGCCAAAAAAAGCTATCATAACATCAAAAAAAGTAGGGGAGGTGCGAGCAAGTAATTCACTCGATTCATAAGCAAGCGGTGATATCTTGAAGTAAACAAAAGAGGTAAGAATACTCAGGGTAACCATTACCAAAAAGTTTACGGCTGATTTTTTAAAAGTGTCAATGTCATTAGTGCCAATGGCAAAACCGGCTCCCATAATGGGACCCATTAACGGAGAAATCAACATGGCACCAATTACTACCGGTGTCGAATTGGCATTGAGACCTACCGAAGCAATCATTACCGAAAAAATGAGCAACCAAGCCGTATGTCCTCTAAACGGTATGTTTTCCAAAATAGTTTGACGGGTAAATTCTTTATCCGAATTTTTTCGAATATTAAAAAGTTCTTTGATAAAATCAATGGCAACTTGCCAAAATTCTTTGAATTCTTTTTTAACGACTTGCTCTTTTTCTTGAATGATTTTTTCTTCTGTTTCGAGTTGTTTTTTGCGTTCTTCCATATATTATATCATATTGCTCAACAGCAAATTTAAGAAAAAAATATTAGCCCGTATTTTAAATATACGATTGATTGTAAGATGTTGTTTATCAATTCGTTAATACCATTCACAAAATTATTGCCGATATTTACAAAATCAACGTTGTTTTGTTCTTATTATTGCTTAATTTTAAGCATGTTAACCTATAAAATGTAATTATTATGAAAAAAATTGCAATTTTACTGGCTATGCTTTTTTTTGTGACTGTTTCGGCACAAATCAAAGGTTTTAATTATAAGGCTCTAATAACCGATCAAACCGGAGTTTTGAGCAATCAATCCGTCAATGTGCAATTTAGCATATTGCAGTCGGATAATACCATGATTTATCAGGAAACGCAAACAGCAACCACCGATGCAAACGGTATAATAAGTTTGCATGTTGGTGAAGGTAATGTTATTTCGGGCGATTTTGCATCGATTGATTGGGCAAGCGACAATTATAAGTTAAAAGTCGAAGTCGATACCGGTTCGGGTTTTATCGATATGGGCACTTCCGACTTTAAAAGTGTACCTTATGCCAAGTTTGCCGATAAAGCCGGAAACGTATTCAGCGGTGAATATGCCGATTTAAACAATGCTCCGATATTGTTCCATTTAACCGGTCAAACCCATCAAGCTTACAGTTTGACCGACAATATGTATCACACCGGAAAATTAGCCGTAGGAACTACTGATGCCGATGCCGAAGCCGACCAACAATTTTTTGTAAAAACACAACATACCTCGGTGGGAATTGGCGACGACCAAACCGACCACAATGCTGTGGTTATCAATTCCGATTTGGAACAGGGAAATGCTTTGTATGTCAAACAAAATAGTGCTTATAACTTGGCTTCCAAATCTGCGGTGCAAGCCGAATACACCGATAAAGTGGTAAGTAAAATAGCTTATTATGACAAATCTGCCATACGAAAAGGCTATTATGGAATGGTAAATGTAGTAAGCGATATGGGAAATGTGTTTGGAGTAGGTGTTTTCAATAAAATAAACGGTGATACTCAAACTTCGACAATAGGATGTGTATCGGAAGTTACCAATGACGGAACCGGTCCTATATTGGGTGATGCCAAAATTTTATCCGGTCATGGCGATGGCGATGTTTACGGCGATTACAACGCAATAAACACTTTTGGTAACGGACAACAATTCGGTGTTAATGTATCTATTAACAATCATACGGGACAGGGTGATGTTTACGGAGGTTATTACAACATAAGAGGAAATGGTACCGGCAAACAATTCGGGGTGATGTCTTTGCTCGACAACAATGCTACCGGTTTAAGATACGGAGTTTATAACGATATCAAAGGAAATGCTACCAATAAACAGTTTGGTGTTTATAATAAAATAGCAGTTTCAAATAATCGCGAAAATTACGGCATATATAATTTAATGATCGGAACCGGAACAGGGATTCAATATGGCACTTACAACAGGGTTGTCAATACAAGTAATACCAACTGGCACTACGGAAGTTTTAATTATCTGGAAAACGGAGGAAATAAAACAGGAACCCATAATTCCATTGTAAATGATCAATCTACCTCTGCCTTAGGGACTAACAATTTGATAGGAGGAGCAGGAGACGGCAATTGTTACGGAAGTTCAAATATGATTATTAATACCGGAACAGGCGACAAATTCGGTTCATACAACTATATCCCCATTACCGCCGGCGGAAGACATTTTGCCGTTTACGGCAAAGCTCTTAAAAATGCGCCCGATGTCTATGCAGGATATTTTGAAGGTGAAGTTCATGTTAAATCAGGAAATTTAACGGTTGAAAACAGATTGACATCAATCGATAGCGGCAATGCAGATTTGAAAGCTTATATATACGGAAGTATTACCTCGGGAGGAATGTTTAGTTCTAATGGTGCTTCAACCGACGGTTTTACCATTGATAAAACGGGTACGGGTGTTTATAAAATTAACTTTGAAAATGCTCCGGGAAACTCCGGTTTATATACCGTCATGACAAGCATGAGATTTGGTAATATCGGTTTTATTACCGTTCGCAATTATGATTCCTTTTTTGTTGTTTATACTTATAACAAAGACGGTGTTTTGGCTAACAAAGCTTTTAATTTTGTTGTGTATAAAAAATAAAATATTGAATAATCACCGGATATATCGATAAAGTCCCCTGAGTTTGAGAGGGGACTTTTTATTGCCATTTGAAAATAAGATTTGGTTATTTTACTACTTCACAAATAAATATTATCGGTTTCTTGTATCAAATCAAAAAAATCCTTTAATTTTGTTATCGATAACCTCTCAAAATTACTTATTTATGAATACCAAAAACAAAGGATTTGATACCAAACTTATCCATTCGGGCGACTTTAACGATGTTTTCGGAGCTGCTGTAACTCCGATATATCAAACTTCGACGTTTGCCTTTCGCAATGCCGATCACGGTGCCGATTTATTTGCAGGAAAAGAAAAAGGTTATATATATACCCGAATAGGCAATCCCACAATAGAAGCTTTGGAGAATAAATTGGCTGATTTGGAAAACGGCACGGGTGCCGTTGTTTTTGCATCGGGTATGGGAGCCGTAAGCACTTTATATGCCGCTACCTTAAAAGCGGGTGATCACATGATAGGTTCCGAAGCCATGTATGGACCTTCGCGTAGTATAATGGAAACTTTTTTTAAAGATTTTGGTATTGAAGCAACTTTTGTCGATACAGGTGATTTGGCGGCTATAAAAAAAGCGGTTCAACCCAATACCAAATTGTTGTATGTAGAATCGCCAACCAATCCGACCATGGTATTAACCGATATTGAAAAAGCAGCGAAAATAGCCCGTCAAAACGATATGTTAATGGCGGTCGATAATACCTTTTCCAGTCCTTATCTGCAAAATCCTTTGGATTTGGGTGCCGATATAGTTTTACACTCGTTAACCAAGTTTATCAATGGACATGCCGATATTGTTGGCGGAGCTTTAATTGTCAAAGATAAGGAGTTATATGCTCGTTTGCGTAAAACCATGTCTTATTTTGGAGCCAATATGGATCCGCACCAAGCTTATATGGTGATTCGGGGTGTAAAAACCTTGTCGTTGCGGGTTGAACGGGCTACCGAAAACGCCATGAAAGTAGCAACTTATCTCGAAAATCACCCCAAAATAGCTTGGATAAAATATCCGGGCTTAAAATCCCACCCGCAGTACGAATTAGCTCAAAAACAGATGAAAATGCCCGGTTCCATGATTAGTTTCGGTGTTAAAGGAGGATTTGAAGCCGGAAAAACCTTGATGAATAATGTTCGATTGGCACTATTGGCGGTTTCATTGGGAGGCGTTGAAACCTTAATACAACACCCTGCATCCATGACACATGCATCAATGAGCAAAAAAGCAAGAGAAGAAGCCGGTATAACCGACGAACTGGTTCGTTTTTCCGTAGGAATCGAAAATGTTGAAGACATCATTGCCGATTTGGAACAAGCTTTGGAAAAAATATAGTTTGTAATCCAATAACTGTCGTTCGTCAGTTGAATAGTTGTCAGTTCCGATACCTTGATTATCGATTCATCTCCCGAAGTATCGGGACATTATATAATCAATAAAAAATGAACAAAAACTTATTGAAATCATTAGGTCCCGGTTTGTTATGGGCGGGCGCTGCCGTAGGAGTTTCGCACTTGGTACAATCTACCCGAGCCGGTGCCAATTACGGTTTTTATTTGGTTGGCTTGGTTATCTTGGTCAATTTAATAAAATATCCTTTTTTTGAATTTGCACCGCGATATGCCGCAGCTACGGGCGAAAGCCTGATTGATGCTTATCATCGTATCGGAAAATGGGCAATAAATCTTTATGCTTTTTTGACCTTTTCAACCATGTTCACCATACAAGCGGCCGTAACTTTGGTAACAGCCGGATTGATAAAAAACATACTTCATACGAATATGCACATCGCTACGATTAGTTTTATTTTATTGATTTTAACACTCTTACTATTGTGGATTGGCAAATATTCTTTATTGGATAAGTTTATCAAAATCATCATCATTGCTTTGAGTATTTCAACCTTAATAGCGGTAATCAGTGCGGCAATTCATCCGGTAACCACGTCGGATCCTTCGCAATTGCGTATTTTTAATTGGACAAGTACTGTTGATATAGCTTTTTTAATTGCACTTGCCGGTTGGATGCCGGCACCTATCGATGTAGCTGTTTGGCATTCCTATTGGTCTGTTGAAAAACAAACACAAACCGGATACCGTCCCGACCTCCATAGTGCTTTGCTCGATTTTAAAATCGGTTATTTCGGAACAATGTTGTTAGCAGTAGGTTTTTTGAGTTTAGGTGCCTTGCTGATGTATCAAAGCGGGGCAACGTTTTCGTCCAAAGGCGGAGTATTTGCCGGACAACTCATCAGTTTATACACAACGACCATAGGGCAGTGGGCATATCTTGTCATAGCCATAGCCGCATTTACTACTATGTTTAGCACAACTTTGACTTGCTTAGACGCTTATTCAAAGGTATTGAAACCTACCACGGGCTATCTTTTTCCGGCTTTATCAACCAAAACTTTGAACCGATTCGGTATTTTTTGGTTACTGGTTGTAGTAGCAGGGGCACTGTTATTGATTTTCAAATTTTCGAAAAATATGAAGCAAATGGTAGATTTAGCCACAACTTTGTCCTTTGTTTCTGCACCGGTATTGGCTTACCTGAACTACAAAGCCGTGCACCTTTCAAATGTCCCCGATAAATACAAACCGGATACATTTCTCAAAATTTTGGCACAGGTTAGTATTGTAATTTTGGGAGTTTTTTCACTGGGGTATGTTATTTGGCGATTTTTTTGGTAGAATATCCCTATCTTTGCAGGTATGGAATACTCCTCAAAATTATTATCGGAAATAGTAGATGAAATAGCCAAATTACCCGGCATAGGCAAGCGAACAGCCCTGCGATTGGCTTTGTACTTGTTAAAACAACCCGAAGCGCAAAGCGAACAACTGTCACAAGCAATTATTCGGTTTCGTAAGGAAGTCAAGCACTGTAAAATATGTCATAATATTTCCGACAAAGATGTTTGTGATATTTGTAGTGATGAACGTCGCAATCATGCTTTGGTATGTGTGGTAGAAGACATACGCGATGTAATGGCAATTGAAAGTACCGGTGAGTATAATGGTGTCTATCATGTATTGGGCGGTAAAATTTCACCGATAGAAGGAGTAGGACCGGCAGATTTGACTATTGAGCAACTTTTACAACGAATAAAAAATTATCAAATAGACGAAATTATATTCGCCATGAGTGCTACGGTAGATGGCGATACCACCAATTTTTATTTGTATAGAAAAATATCCGAGTTGCCCAATTCGCCCGGTATATCTACCATTGCCAGAGGAATTGCCGTTGGCGAAGAACTGGAATATGCCGATGAAATCACTTTGGCACGCAGTATTTTGAACCGGGTTCCTTTTGAAAAATCCATAAAACAAAACAAATAACCTGACATTTTTTCAGTTGTCAAAAAGGTATAGTTATTGATGACTAAACAAATATAAAATTAAAACAATATATGGCAAAAGAGATAAAAGTGATGAATGAACAAGCCTTGTTTGATATGCTCAACGACGAAGCGGAACTTATCCCGTTATTGAGCCCCGAAGACGAAAAAAAACTACAAGAATCCGATGTGCCCGATGTGTTGGATATACTAACCCTACGCAATAATATCTTATTGCCCGGTGTGGTAATACCCATTTCGGTAGGGCGTGACCAATCCATTCAACTGATAGAAGACGTCAATAACAAGCATAAAATATTGGGTGTGGTGGCACAGGTCAATCCCGAAATTGAAGTGCCCAAGTCCAAAGATATCTATCAGGTGGGAACCGTAGCCAAAATACAACGTATTATTAAGATGCCCGACGGTAACCTTACGGTAATTATTCAAGGTATAAAACGTTTTAAAATTGAAGAAGTTATTCGGGAAACCCCCTATATCACGGCAAAAATAAAAAGTTTGCCCGATGCACAACCTCAAAAAAACAAAGAGTTAGATGCCATTGTCGATTCGGTTAAAGAATTGGCCGTAAAAGCCATTAAACTCAATCAAAATATACCGACAGAAGCCAGTTTTGCCATTGAAAATATTGCCAGTCCCGTATTTTTGGTCAATTTTATCACTTCAAATCTCGAAACCGAAGTGGCAAAAAAACAAGAATTGCTCGAAATAGACGATTTCAAAGAAAGGGCCCTGGGCTTGTTGCAACTACTCGATGAAGAAGTGCAACGTTTGGAACTTAAAAACGACATCAAAAACAAAACTCGTAAGGTGCTCGATAAACAAAGCCGCGAATATTTTTTGCATCAAGAAATGCGCACCATACAAGAAGAATTGGGCGATATAGGTCCTTTGCAAGAAATCGAAGAACTCAAAAAGAAGTCGGAAGAAAAAAAATGGAAAGAAAACGTAAAAAAACATTTCGATAAAGAGTTGCAACGCTTAAAAAGGATGAACCCGCAAGCTCCCGATTTTAGTATCCAACGCAACTATTTGGAACTGATGCTCGATTTGCCTTGGGACGAAATTACCCAAGACAAAATCGATTTAAAATATGCGCAAGAAGTATTGGATCGCGACCATTTCGGATTGGAAGACGTCAAAAAACGAATAATAGAATATTTGGCGGTTTTGAAGATTAAAAACGATATGAAATCTCCTATTTTGTGTTTATATGGACCACCCGGAGTTGGAAAAACTTCATTGGGCAAATCAATAGCCGAAGCCGTAGGACGAAAATATGTGCGAATGTCTTTGGGGGGTATGAAAGACGAATCGGAAATACGCGGACACCGTAAAACTTACATCGGTGCCATGCCCGGACGAATTATCCAATCCATAAAAAAAGCAGGAACTTCCAATCCGGTATTTATTTTGGACGAAATAGACAAATTGGGAAGCAGCCATCGCGGAGACCCTTCTTCGGCAATGTTGGAGGTTTTGGATCCGGAACAAAATTCCGAATTTTATGACAATTTTTTAGAAATAGGTTATGATTTGTCGCGAGTTATGTTTATTGCAACCGCCAATTATTTTTATGATATACCTTGGGCTTTGCGCGACCGTATGGAAGTAATACCCATTAGCGGATATACCATTGAAGAAAAAATAGAAATTGCCAAACGGCACTTACTGCCCAAACAACTCAAAGAACACGGTTTGTCCGAAAAAGATTTGAAATTAGGTAAAAAACAACTCAAAAAAATCATCGAATCATACACCCGCGAGTCAGGAGTCAGAGGTTTGGATAAAATGATTGCCAAAGTTGTTCGCAATACGGCAAAATCTATTGCCATGGAAGAAAATTACAATAAAAAACCTTCCTTAAAAGAAATAGAAAAAATCTTAGGTAAACCCAAGTTTACCATTGCCGAATACGAAGACAACAAAGTGCCCGGTGTTGTTACCGGTTTGGCTTGGACACGGGTAGGCGGTGATATTTTGTTTATAGAATCTATCTTAGCCAAAGGCAAAGGTCAATTGCATTTGACCGGAAATTTAGGACAAGTGATGAAAGAATCGGCACAAATTGCCTTGGCTTATATTAAAGCTAAGGCAGAAAAATTCGGCATAAAACCCGAAATGTTTGACAATTATCAAATCCATGTGCATGTGCCCGAAGGTGCTACTCCCAAAGACGGTCCATCGGCGGGTATTACCATGCTTACTTCAATGGTTTCGGCACTAACCGGTCGCAAAGTAAAACCACATTTGGCTATGACCGGCGAAATAACCCTACGCGGTAAAGTTCTGCCCGTAGGCGGTATCAAAGAAAAAATATTGGCGGCAAAAAGAGCAAAAATCAAAGAAATTATCTTGTCCGAACGTAACAAAAAAGATGTAGAAGAAATCAACAAAGACTATATCAAAGGATTGAAATTTCATTTTGTCGAAAAAATGGAAGAAGTTTTGGATATTGCTTTGGTATAAAATTTAGATAAATGATTGATTTCGAATTTATTATTTATGTAAAAAATCAAACGAAAAGCAAAAATTTTTATGAAAAACTTTTGCAAACAAAACCGGTTTTAGACGTGCCCGGCATGACCGAATTTAAACTATCCGACAAGCTAAAATTGGGTTTGATGCCCGAAAATTCGATAGCTAAGATTATTTCAAATAAACTTCCTCACCCAAAAACAGGCAATGGTATTGCACGTTGCGAAATATATATCAAAGTGCAGCATGCCGATAAGTTTTTGCAAAGAGGAATAGAAGCAGGTGCTAAGTTGATAAGCCCTTTACAAGATAGAGATTGGGGCGATAAAGTAGGTTATATTGCCGATTTAGACGGGCATATCATTGCTTTTGCAGAAAACAATAATTAACAGATTATACAAGCAATCATGAAAGAAACGGAAAAAAAATTTCTCGTAAAAAATGACGAATATAAACTACAAGCCGAAAGAGTTCATCATATCGTTCAAGCCTATTTGAATAGAAATCCCAACAGAACCGTTCGAATTAGAATAAATGATGCGGTCGGTTTTATTACCGTTAAAGGCGCTTCAAATACATCGGGAATGAGTCGTTTTGAGTGGGAAAAAGAAATTCCGATAGAAGAAGCTCGGGAGTTAATCAAATTGGCAGAACCGGGAATTATTGAAAAAGTCCGTTATGTTATACCTTCCGAAAACGGATTACGGTGGGAAGTAGATGAATTTTTGGGTGAAAATGAAGGTTTGGTATTGGCGGAAATAGAATTGCCCGACGAAAAAACAACATTTGAAAAACCCGATTGGTTGGGAGAAGAAGTTACCGGAAATCCCAAGTATTACAATGCAAACCTTTCAAAAACATAAATATTTTGCTTTCAAATATAGTTGATGTTTTGTTGATGAAATTTCAAAATGTTGTTGTATCTGTTGTTTATTTTTTTGTCATTACGATTTATAAAGACATTAAATAAAAAAATACCGCTTAATTTTTTTTGTTTTTATAAAAATTTATTATTTTAGACCCGATTTTAAAACTAATATCTATGAAAAAAATTATTTATGCTTTGTTGTTAACCGGTTTGGTTTTTTTATCTTGTAAAAAAGAAGAAGAAGAAGAACAAGATCCCACCAGTTCATTAAATCCTACACAGGAACAACGTGGTTTTGCCTTTAGTTATACGGCAACCGATTGCCAAGATTGTGGCGATTGGGCAAACAATTTAATACACGATTATGCACAAGATGCACCCAATGGAGCTGTTTTTACGGTTCATGATATGAACGACCCGATGCATAATATGATTTTATTCAACTCATTTAACACCGATAGACTAAAAGGCAACGGTTTGCCTTCGTTTTGGGTAGGAGACGTAAATACACATCAAGGAAATGCCATGAGCTATATCTTGCGACAACCCAGTCCTTGCGGAATAGATTACAGTTATGAGGTCAATAACGGTGAGATGAAAGTTCATGTAAAGGTCAAATTTTTTGAAGCGGCACAAGGCGAATATTATTTGAGTGTTTTAATGCTCGAAGATGGAATTCCGGGAGGAACTTCGGCACCGCAAACTTATCAACAAGCCGGTACCAATGACCCTAATTTTACACATGATTTTGTTTTGAGAGAATCGGCTGTTCAAGGACAAGCTTATGGTGAATTGATTTTGACCAATCCTTCTCAAAATGAAGAGTTTACAAAATCTTATACATTAAACGTCGATGCTTCGTGGAATGATGTTTATCCGGTTTGTATTGTATGGAAATATGACAATACGGGACAAAAACCTTTTTATAAGTATGTCAATTCGTTAAAAAAGAAAAATCAAGATTAACTATTGGGTTATTGCAGTCAGTTAGCTGACCTATAATTTTATTAAGGGCTCTGTTTTTTTTGAAAAAATCGGAGCCTTTTTTGGTATTAATTTTTGATACATAAAATAGCTTCATAAATTAAGTTTAACCCGAATTGTTATAATCGGGTATATCTTGCCGCAAATTTTACAAAGACAAAAAAATACCTTAGTTTTGTAGCATAAACCATCGTAAGGAATGATAGACGTAGCACTGATAAAATATTTAACCGGTTTTTTTGTTGTTTCAATTGCGGCTTTCGAAATAGCCAAATTTTTACAACGCAAAATTCATTTTCCGTTAATAACCGGCTTAATTCTCACCGGCATACTTGCAGGTAGTTCATTTTTGGATTTTATTCCCGAACATGCTTTGCCAAAACTCAATTTTCTCAATGAAATAGCCTTAGCCATTATTGCTTTTTCTGCCGGAGCCGAATTGCACTTGGAAGAACTGCGCAGTCGTTTAAAGAGTATAAAATGGATGACCATCGGGCAACTCGGTATTACGTTTATTTTGAGTACGACTTTTGTATTTTTTATGGCAGACTATGTTCCCTTTATGCAAGATATGGATATGCGTATCAAACTGGCGGTAGCCATGTTATTCGGAACCATATTTGTCGCCCGATCGCCTTCGTCTGCCATTGCCATTATCAACGAGATGCGTGCCCGTGGTCCTTTTGTCAAAACAGCTATGGGCGTTACGGTTGTTATTGATGTATTGGTTATCATTTTATTTGCCATAACTTTTTCGGTTGTTAAAACCATTATCAACGGCGACCCGCTCAATCTGAGTTTTTTGATGATTTTGTTGCTCGAAATAGCTATTTCATTTATGTTAGGCTATGTTTTTGGCAAAATATTGGAGCTTTTGCTCAAAACCAATTTGCATTTTAATATCAAAGCAGCTTTTATTATTCTGATTGGATATAGTATTTATGTGCTCAATCATTTGGTGGCACATCAGGCACTCATGGCAGGCTTTCATTTTGAATTGGAACCCTTGCTAATAGCCATTATTGCCAGTTTTTATGTTACCAATTATACAAAATATAATCACGAGTTTGAAGAAATAATACTCAAAATCAGTCCTTACATATATATTATTTTCTTCACGCTAACCGGTGATAGTTTGTCGTTGCAAACTTTGATTAATGTAATCGAAATTGCTTTAATATTATTTGCCGTAAGAGTGCTAACCCTTATTTTAGGTGGTTTTTTTGGCGTTTGGGCGGCTCATGAAGATTACAAATATGCCAAAATAGCTTGGATGCCTTATGTAACGCAAGCGGGAGTTGCCATAGGTTTGACAACTATGGTTTCCGGAGCTTTTCCCAAGTGGGGACATGAGTTTGAAACTATCATCATTGCCATTATCGTAATCAACCAAATAATTGGTCCTCCTTTATTTAAATGGGCGATAAAATATGTAGGAGAAGCCCACAAAAAACAAAATTACAAAGTAATCGATACAAATCACAGTGCCGTTATTTTCAGTTTGGACAGTATTTCGTTGGCGTTGGCACATCTGCTCAAACAAAAAGGGTGGAAAGTAAAAATTGTAACTACTCAAAAAAAACACAATGTCAAAGATATAAAAGTTTTACAAGTCGATGAATATAATAAAGAAAGTATCGCACAACTCGATTTGGAAAACCCGGATAGCATCATTCTTTTGTATCCCGATGACGAAAAGAATTTTGAAATAGCCGAATGGATTTACGAAACCATCGGTTCGCCTAATATGATAACTCGATTGGAAAGTGGTTCTTTTGCAAATAAATTTAAAGAAATAGGGGTAAAAGTAATTGAGCCGACCGCCGCCATGGTTAATCTGCTCGATCACTTGGTACGGGCACCCGAAGCAACAAATATATTACTCGGTTTCGACGAAAACCAAGATATCATCGATGTGGAAGTCCGCAATCCCGATTTATTCGGTTTGCGTATCCGCGATTTACATCTGCCGCAAGACGTTATCATCTTATCGCTCAAACGCAAAGGAAACACGGTTATCACGCATGGATATACACAATTGCGTATCGGAGACATCCTGACTTTTGTCGGTAGCAAAGAAAGTTTGGAACAAGTGCGGTTGCGGTTTGAGTATTAAACAATTATGAATTACGAATGATGAATTATGAATTACGAATGATGAATTACGAATGATGAATTACGAATGATGAATTACGAATGATGAATTACGAATGATGAATTACGAATGATGAATTACGAATGATGAATTACGAATGATGAATTA
>Ga0256834_1000867_pt1 | contig 21399 bp, 20 predicted proteins | sample 4281140metaG_FD_190536 | JGI IMG/M metagenome (GOLD analysis project Ga0256834, IMG submission 190536) | Hydrothermal vent microbial communities from East Pacific Rise, Pacific Ocean - 4281-140 | ecosystem: Environmental > Aquatic > Marine > Hydrothermal vents | place: Pacific Ocean: East...
TTATTGCCCAAATGCATTTTTTATCCACTCGGGGGTGGTTTGTTCGCCTTCAAAGGTGATGACATCAAAGCGCATGGGCAGGTGGTTGAATGGGGTGTTTTTGAGTAAAAAAAGTTGTGCACACTGTGTGATTTTACGTTGTTTTTGTGGGGTTACAAATTCAGATGGGTGTCCGTAGAGGCTGTTTTGTCGGTATTTTACCTCAAAAAAAACCAGAGTGGCTTCGGGTTTTACTTGATGATGTAATGTACCGTTTTTAGGCAAAGGAGAGAGGGCGATAATGTCGATCTCTCCTCCTTTACAGCGGTAGTTTTTTTCAAGTATATTAAAGCCCTGAGCTTGCAGCCAATCACTGGCTTGTTGTTCTTTTTGTGCACCTGTGGTGTTGGGTATTTTTTTCTTATGAAACCACATGTTAAAAAATTATTCCGCAAGAGGGATGAGTTTCCCTTTTCGGTTGTAGGTGGCCCACGTTAAGTTTTGTTTAATAATTTGATCTTTAAGGGTGAGTTCGCCTGTTTTTCCGTGGGCTAAGTAAGCGCCCATTTTTAAGTTGTGTAAATTGGTGGCGACCTGAAAACTGTCCCAGCCAAAGGCTTCAAAATTAGAGGTTAAGTTTTGAGGTTGAAATACCACGGAGTGCGCTAAAAATTGTACCCCTGCTAAGTCACGATTTGATTTGATTTTGTGTGGTTTTTTAGGCGAAATTTGTGCCGTTCCATAGATGGGCGTTTTTAAATCAAAAAAGACAAACTGTGGTTTAAAAACGGCCATGCGTGTGGCATTATCAATAATCACAATGGCATCAAAATCTTGTCGAGTTCGAGGGAAAAATTTTAATTTTTGCCCCGTTGCCCAGCGAAGCGTGTCGTAACGTTCTTTGCTTTTACCTTCATTAATAAGGGCGCTTAGTGCTTGGCGTAGCTTAGGTTTTTTATCTGGGTAAATACTTAAAAAAGCGCTGTGTCCTGCTGTTTGTTCCCATGCGGTTTTGAGGTTGTTGGCCATTTTAGCGTCTACACGACCGTCGTTGCTTAGGATGCCGATGTTTTGATAATTTTTTGCCTTAAAGCGTGTGATGAGTTGTGAAATTTCATCGGCAGACTTATAGCTAAACTGAGTGAATGGCGCATATTCAATGCGGTTAAGTGCCAGTACGTTCTCGTCGGCAATGGTGATGAGGCGATCAATGGCTTCTTTACGAAGTGGCCCGATAATAAAGTCGGCTCCTGCTTGCTTGGTTTGTTGATAGATGTTTTCCAACATATCGAGGTCTGACGTATTATGAAACGTGACCTTGGTGCGTTGGTTTGAGGCCATAAAGGCTTTCATAATCCCACTTTTAATTTGGCTGGACACATGCTCGTATTTTCCATCAAACGGCAGTAAAACGGCAATGTGCTTGGGGGAGGTAAGATTGTTGTTTTGCATGGCTATGCCAGGCAATAGGTGGTGCATGTAGATGGCATCACGGTTGCTACGGTTTAATTTGGTAAGATTTTTTTGTAATTTTTCAGCAGGGCCTTTAAGCACGGAAAGTAGTTTTCCCCACTGCTGTACCGAAGTGCTTGGGTGTTTTTTTAGAATTTTAACGGTATATTTGATCTCTTCCAAAGATTGCTGGCTGATCGCATCCCAAATTCGTTGTTCAATTTGAGCCTGTTCCGTTTCACTGGCATTTTGCCAAAGTTGGTGGTTCAATAAAATAAAATTAGGCCATTCGGCTTGCTGTTGTGCCATATTTGCTTGCAGGTTTAATTCGACCTCACTTAAGGTAATTAAATCTTCGGCTTTAATTTGGGGGGCAGGCGTGTTTTCGATAACATCAGGGCTGTAACTTGGTTGTTTTGATGATGACGATTTTTGAGCGTGCTTTGGCGGCATGCTACAGCCGTTTAGTGTAATTAAAACAATTAACGCACTGGAGAGTGTTAGGCTTTTTACAGGGTAAAGAGGTATGATATTTTTCATTTTTAAGCGTGTACGAATGTATTTAGGAAATTGCGGTCAATTATAGCGTAAATCATCATGTAAAGTTGCTTATACCCAGATCCACACATAGAAATTCGAATTTCTATGTGTGGATCTGGGTTATAGGTTTAAAATAAGAAACGGTTTGCGCGTATGAAATAGGAGAGCACCATTAACACGACTAATACTACGTCTGAAATAACAAAACAGGGTACGCTGTTTATTGTCGCCACGCCCATCGGCAATTTAAAAGACATTACGCAACGAGCGGTGGAAACGTTAGAGTCGGTCGATTGGGTTGCCGCAGAAGACACGCGTCATACTCGACCGTTGTTACAATCCTTAGGCATTAATCAGTCGTTAATCAGCTTGCATGACCATAACGAAGCACAGCGTAGCGTACAGCTATTGGAACGTTTACAGCAGGGTGAAACGGGGGCATTGGTGTCGGATGCGGGGACTCCACTGATTAATGATCCTGGTTATCACTTGGTTAAATTATTGCGCGAGCATGGCGTGAATGTCGTGCCTATTCCTGGTGCCAGTGCTGTGATTACCGCGTTGTGTGCGGCGGGTTTGCCTACCGATCGCTTTAGTTACGAAGGCTTTTTGCCTGCAAAATCGGGTAAACGATGCTTGGTGTTGGCGGGGCTAAAAGAGGATGTAAGAACGCTGGTGTTTTATGAATCCCCCCATCGTGTACAAGCAACACTTTTAGATTTACAGCAAGTCTTGGGTGGCGATCGAGTGATGTCCGTAGCGCGGGAGTTGACCAAAAAATTTGAACAATTTGTGCAGGGAACCATTGAGGAAGTCATTGCCTACTTTGAAGCAAACAGCGATAAAGTGCGCGGAGAATTTGTGTTAATGGTGATGGGCGCAAAGGAAAAAGAGGCGGTGGCGCTGTCAGAGTGGGATGGTTTAATTGACGTGCTGTTACAACAAAACTTACCCGTAAAACAGATCTCTGAAATTGTAGCGGACTATGCGGGGATTAAAAAGAAGCCTATTTACAGTCGGGTGCTAGAACTTAAAGGCAAATAGTGCAGTAACGACTCAGTTTGCACCTGAAAAAGGCCAACTCTGTGTTAAAAAAAGATCATTTATACCCTACTAAAGGGTATTGCACTCATTATTGTTCGCCTTGAGTTGACCGTTTTCAGGCGCTATTTGAGTCGTTATGCATAAAACAAATTTATCGAATTTTCTAAATGTTTACTGACATGACGCTGTCAGTAGACATGATTTATACTCATATTTTTAATGTTAGATAGAGTGACGAAAATGATTAATCCTAATAGCGCTTTTTCGGTATTTATAGTTAACAGTCTTGATAAAGCAAAAGTATTTTACGGAGATAATTTCGGCTTTAATACTGCCTTCCAAAGCGAGTGGTATTTGCACCTTGTTTCACCAACAGGCATTCAAGTTGCTTTTATGTTGCCAAACCAACCCACACAACCAGATATATTCCACAAGACTTATAGTGGTGATGGCATAATATTTAGCTTGGAAGTAAATGATGTTGATTCTGCATATTCCTACGCAAAGGATAATTTTCTTAATGTTGTTTTAGAGCTTCGTTCGGAAGAATGGGGGCAACGTCATTTTTCATTAGAAGATCCAAATGGCGTTTATATTGATATTGTTCAGACAATAGAACTATCAGAGGAGTATCAGTCAGGTTATGACCACAAGTAAAAAGCTAATTGACCTTAGAAATATTGGCACTAAGATCGCTGGCCGTTTAAATGAGGCTGGTATTTTTTCTGAGGAAGAATTGAGATTTTATGGTGCTGTTGAGGCACATAAAATGATTAAGAAAAACCATCCAAATGAAACTCTGCCCGTCTGTTATTATTTGTATTCTTTTGAAGGGGCCTTGTGCAATAAGCATTGGAATGAAATTGGAGAAGAGAAAAAGAAAAAACTTAAACAGGGAATTGTGTCTTAACTTAGTTAAGTTGCTTGCCATAAATTATGCATAACAAAAGCAATCAACGCGAACATTTTACTGCGTAATTTGGCTGTGCTAAAAAAGCCTAGTACACCAAAATTACACAGTAAAATTCCGGTTATTGCGGCGTTATATAGCCCGAAGCGTGTAATGCTTTAATCACGTAAACATCGTAGCGGGTGTTGGGGCTGGAAATTTGGGTGGTGGGCACCAGTTTTGGGTTGTCTAATTGAATAATGGGGGCGTTTTTAGGGCGTTTTACCACCACTCGGTAACGAGCGGCTTGCAGGGCGGCTTGCAGTAGGTTTTGACTGTCTTGGTCTGGGCCTACCAAGGTTTGTAGGGCTTTCATCTCTTTTTTGGTGGCGGCCTTTTTTTTCTTTTCTGGGTACATGGGGTCCATATACACCACTTCGATTGGGTGAGAGTGTTTGGTCGTTTGATGCTCTAAAAAATGAGTCGAATCGGTGTGAATTACCTGTAAACGCGCAAAAATATCATGCAGTTCTGAATCGGCATTTTCTGTTTTTAAAAAAGCTTTTCCACGTAGCAACGCGTCTTTTAGCAGTGCCGATACTGGCATAGAACGTTCTAGCATCAGTACGTTACAACCAAGTGAGGCGAGGACAAAGCTGTCGCCTCCCATTCCTGCGGTGGCATCCACAACGTATGGCAGTCGGTTCTCTATTTTTCCCATGGCTCTTACGAGTGGCTGATTTTTCCCCCCCCCATAGTGGCGACGATGTGCTTTTTTACCCGTGACAAAATCAATAAACACCGCGCCACTGTCGGGTTGAAACAGCGCCAATTTGGGGGTACTGTCTTTTGTAGTTCTATGCCATCCTATGGCAATTTTGGGCGGGGCTTCAAGTGAGCTTGTCAGTGGCAATTGGTACTGTTGGCTCAAGGCTTGCGCTTCGAGTTCTGCGAGATCTGAGTCTATGAGGGGGCAGGTTTGAATGGCAATGGAGTCGATCATGAAAAAAGCCTTGCGAATGAAACGTGAACAGCGATTAAATGGCGGTGACTCATTTTAAAGTAATTTTGCTTTAGGGGTATAATTATTGAATTCAAAAAAAGGATATTTTAATGAGTGTTTTGGGTCGGGTTAAAATCGTGTTGGCAATAGGCGTATTGCTTGGCTTGTCATGGAATGCTTTAGCAGAAGAGTTTTCGAATGTCTCTTTAAAAGACTCCGCTATTTTGCACGACTTTAATCAGTTGCAACATGCAGGGTTATTGGTGTTGGATTCCGAACAAACTCCTGTGTACGCTAAAAATGCGCAACAGCATTTTATTCCCGCCTCCACCACCAAACTGATTACGGCGCTGTTAGCGTTGCAACATTGGGGAGAGGATTATCAATTTAAAACAGAATTTTATTTAACGGATAGGGGGGGGGATAAATTTAAAACGGCTAATCCCACCTTATTGGTGAAGGGCTTTGGTGATCCTTTTTTGGTCTCAGAAGAGCTGGCTTTGATTACAAAACAGCTTGCTAATCGGTTAAAACAGCAAAATATTCAGGTATTATCTGGTGTGATGTTGGACACCTATTATTATCAAGGGGGGGTAAAATTTTCAGGCGCAGGCCAAAGCGATAACCCCTATGATGCGGTGTCATCTGCATTAGCGATAAATTTTAATACGGTGTATTTGCAACAAACGGCAACAGGCATTGAGTCGGCCGAACCTCAAACCCCAATCACACCAACGGCGTTGACGTTTGCACAAAACACAGAGATGTTTACACCACAAGAACGTCCGCTTAAGACGGTTAAAAAACGCGTTAATTTAGGGCAAGATGAGAGAGTAGGGCAACGCTATTTTGCCGAGTTACTCATGGCCTTTTTACAGCAAGAGGGCATTGCGGTGGCAAATGATGTTAGGTGGTTAAGTGTTCAAAATGTGCAATCGCCTGTTCTACTTTATCAACACCGTAATCAACGAACGTTAGCGGAAGTGGTTGCTCCGATGATGCAATATTCCACCAATTTTGTCGCCAATCAACTGGCGTTAAATTTAAGCAGAGAACAATTTAAAACGCCCGCAAATGCTGAACAGGTAGCAAAGATGTATCAACAGCGTTTAACAACTCTATTTGGTTGGCAAGACTTCACCATTGAAGAGGGAGCGGGGTTGTCCCGACAAAATCGTTTGTCGCCTCAACAGCTGATTGATGTGTTAGAGGCTTTTCAACCTTGGCGTCATTTATTGCCTGAAATTGAACCCAACGTGTATGCCAAATCGGGCACATTATTAGGGGTAAGCACGCTGGCAGGTTATTTGCATAAAGAGAAACATTGGTTTCCGTTTGCATTGATGATTAATCAAAAAGTACCTTATCGTTACCGTAATCAATTGGTGAACGCGTTTGTTTTTAAATAGAGGTTTTGGCCTTATTCTATAAAAGGATTTGATTTTTGATCTACCGAAAATAGCGAGATGCCGCAATTATATGAATAATAAAATAGAAAAAAATAAGAGTACTCGGGCTTTAAAATCCTATAAATATACCTCAGCTATTTTAGCGTTTATATTATGGAGCGTCTGGGCCTATTTTATAAACATAGAAAGTGACAATAATATGGTTTCTGCATTTGCTCAAGGTGCATCTAGTTTTTTTATAACATTAATGATGATAAAACTCATTGAGTTTTTTTATAATTTTTTTCCTAAAAACAGATGGTTTTTTATCTTGCCCTCTATTGTGACGGTTGGTTTGACCTCTAGTTTTGTTGTATTTATTCATATGTGGATAGATACAGCAAATATATTTTTTACCGTATTGCCAACGGTGATGGTTTCATTTTTATTTGCACTTTATACAACAAGAAAATTTAAAAGGATAACTTAGATGAGTGATGAGAGTACAAGAAGACCGCTAAAAGTTAGAGGCTCTATATGGTCTAAAAATATAGCGAATTATTTAAGTAAAAAAAATATTACGCCAAATCAAATATCGGTTTTGAGTATCGTTTTCTCATTTATTAGCGCTATATTTATTTTGTTGATTCCAGCAGACCATTCTTATGAAATATGGTTAAACTCAATTTTAGCGGCGTTTTTTATACAGATGAGACTTTTATGTAATCTATTTGATGGAATGGTCGCACTGGAAGGAGGTAAAAGTACAAAATCAGGAGAGTTATATAACGATATTCCAGATAGGATATCAGACTCTATACTCTTTATAGCAGTAGGGTATACGATATCGGTCGTTTCATGGGGTGTAGAGCTTGGTTATTTTGCAGCATTGGTTGCTATGATGACTGCTTATGTGAGGGTTTTAGGGGCAAGTATGGATGCTGGAAGTTGCTTTAAAGGCCCTATGGCAAAACAACATAGAATGGCAATACTTACTCTTTCACTGCTCCTTACTCCAATAAGCATTATTGTAGCTGAACAAAATTATGTACTTTTTTTGGCTTTATTGATGATAGCAATAGGTTCTTTGGTTACCGTTATAAATCGTACATATACAATTTATGCAACGTTAGAAGGCAAGTAATATGTTTAATATAGAACAAAATTCACTCTATGCAATGATAGGTGTACTGGTCATTCTGTTGTTTTCTACGCTTATTTACCTGTATAAGGCGGCCAAGCATAAAGAGATTGACTATACAGAGCTAAAGTTACGAATAAAATCATGGTGGTGGATGATTGGTATCGTATTTATATCATTGAGTGTTAGTTTAAATACAGCAATTATATTTTTTGCATTGTTATCATTTTTAGCACTGAAAGAGTTTGTATCCATAGTGTCAATGAGGCATGTAGATAGAAGAGCCATTTTTTGGATTTATCTTTCAATACCGCTTCAATATTACTGGGTAAGCATTGAGTGGTATGGTATGTTTATCATTTTTATACCTGTTTATCTATTTTTATTTATCCCTATTAGGCTGGTTATTCTTGGAGAAACGAGAGGCTTTATCAACTCTGTTAGCACGCTTCATTGGGCAGCCATGCTTACCGTTTTTAGCATAAGCCATATCGCCTACTTGCTCGCTTTGCCCGTACAAAATGTTTTGGCTGGAAGTATTGGACCTGTTTTATTTTTACTCTTTATGACTCAATTTAACGATGTTTCTCAATATGTTTTTGGAAAGTTATTTGGAAAAAATAAAATAATTCCTAAAGTGAGTCCAAATAAAACCTGGGAAGGGTTTATCGGTGGCGTGGTAACGGTAACGTTACTTTCAGGTTTTGTGGCACCTTTTCTTACCCCGCTTGATATGATGCAAGGTTTTATGGCAGGATTTATTATCTCTATTTTTGGTTTTTTTGGCGATGTTGTTATATCAAGTGTAAAAAGGGATATAAAAATAAAAGATACAGGTACTTTGATACCCGGTCATGGTGGAATACTTGATCGGCTAGACAGTCTGCTTTATACCGCACCTGTGTTTTTTCATTTTTTATATTATATGAAGTATTAATTATTATGGATCGAATTATAAAGATACTATTTTTTGCTTTTATCGTAAGACCCATTGTCTTTATTGTATTAGGATTAAATATACAAAATCGCCAAAAGCTACCCTTAGAAGGTGGAGCAGTAATCGCAGCAAATCATAATAGCCACTTAGATACGATGGTCATAATGAGTCTGTATCCATTGTCAAAAATCCATAAAATACGACCTGTAGCGGCGGCGGATTATTTTATGAAAAATAAATTTATATCTTGGATCTCTATAAATTGTATTGGTATTATTCCACTCAATCGTACAGGGTCAAGCTCACTTGATGAGCTATTTAGAGGGTGCCATCAAGCGTTAGATAATGGTGATATATTGATCCTATTTCCAGAAGGGAGTCGTGGAGCACCTGAAAAAATGAGCCGTTTTAAAAAAGGGCTCTATTATCTTTTAAAAAATAAAAAACAGATTCCCGTTATACCCATAGCGATGCAAGGGTTAGGAAACTCGCTACCAAAAGGTGAGGCATTGTTTGTTCCATTTAACTGTAATGTAAATATTGGTGATGCGATAAATGTCCCCAATAGTTCAAAAGAGTTTAATAACCAGTTAAAACGTTTTTTTGATGATCAAAACCTCTCCCCATGATATTTATTATAGATGCAAAATAAGGTAATGAGGGGGGTAAAATTTTACCCCCCCCCCTCAGTTATTATCGTTCCAGCAAATTACGAATGCGTTTATCGGCACTAATCACCAAATAAATAACAAGACCCACAGCAAAAATATGCATCCAATCATTTAACCCAATGGGTGCGGTATGGAACAGTTGGTTCATGATAGGGATATAGGTTAGGCTCAGTTGAGCGCATGCCATGGCAAAAATCCCCCCCCATATCCATGGGTTGCTAAATAAGCCCAGTTTGAACATGGAGTGCTTAAGTGAGCGGCAGGTGAGCAGATAAAATGCTTCGCCCACAGCAAACACATTTACTGCAATGGTTCTGGCTTCCTCAATGCTTGCGCCTTGGTAGAGTGCCCACTTAAAGAGTCCAAATGCGCCTGCAAACAGTAAGCCTCCAACTAAGAATATTCTAAAAATTAATCGACCTTGAATAATGGGGGTACAGGGAGAGCGGGGGGCTTTATTCATAATACCTGGTTCACGGGGTTCAAAGGCGAGGGTCAGGCCTAAAAATACGGCGGCTGTCATATTAATCCAGAGCGCTTGCACGGGCAACACTGGCAGTACCATGCCCATTAAAACGGCGACCATAATGATTAAGCCTTCGCCAAAGTTGGTGGCGAGAATAAAGCTTAAAAATTTAATGAGGTTATCCAGTACGCCACGTCCCTCTTCAACGGCTTTTTTAATGGTGGCAAAGTTGTCATCGGTAAGCACCATATCGGCCGCATCTTTGGCGACATCGGTTCCCGTCATGCCCATGGCAACCCCAATGTCGGCTTGTCGCAGTGCAGGCGCATCATTTACGCCATCGCCCGTCATGGCAACAATGTCGCCATTTTTTTGCAGTGCTTCCACCAGTCGCAGTTTTTGTTCGGGGGTTACGCGGGCAAATACGGCGGTGCGTTGTGCGACTTGGATTAGAGCGTTACCCTCCAGTTGTTCGATTTGTGTCCCATTTTTAACGGTTTGATCGTGTGGGGTGTTGGTTGAAATCAGCCCCATTTGTAGGGCGATGGCTTTGGCGGTTTCGGCATGGTCTCCTGTAATCATTTTGACTTGAATGCCTGCATTTTGGCACTCTTGAATGGCGGTAATGGCTTCTGCACGAGGTGGATCCATCATGCCTTGCAGTCCTAAAAAAATCAGACCAGATTGTATGTTTGAGTGTTGAATTTGTTGTGTATTGTCGGGCAATATTTTTTTAGCAAAGGCTAAAACACGTAATCCTTGTTGAGCCATCTGCGCGACTTGATTTAAAACCGTGCTTGGATCAAGCGGAATGAGTTGTTGATTTTGGTCAAGCAGGTGGGTGCTGCGTTGCAATAGACTTTCAACGGAACCCTTGATGTAGGCAATAGGCTGAGGTTGGTTTTTTACACGGTGAAGTGTGGCCATGTATTGGTGTTGCGATTCGAAGGCGAGGGTGTCCAGTCTTGGGTATTGATTTGGGTGGGGGTGGCTGTTTAATTCGGCTTTGACGGCTGAAACCAATAAGGCGGCTTCGGTTGGGTCTCCAATAATTTTCCATTGATCTTCTTTGTATTTCAATTGCGCATCGTTGCAGAGTAAGCCCGCGAGTAGTAGCTCGGAAAGTACGGGTTTTTGAGAGACGTTTATGGGGTGCTCGTTGTGTAAAAATTGCCCTTCAGGCGTGTAGCCTGTACCTGTAACAGCATAATGCTGGTGGGCACACCAAAGTTGTTGTACGGTCATCTCATTGCGGGTGAGTGTGCCTGTTTTATCTGAGCAAATAATGGTGGTACTGCCAAGGGTTTCTACCGCAGGTAGGTGGCGAATAATGGCATGATTTTTTGCCATTCGGGCAACGCCAATGGCGAGGGTTATGGTCATCACGGCTGGTAGCCCTTCGGGAATCATCGCCACGGCAATGACCACGGAGGCCATAAAAAGGTATTCCCATGTTTCGCCATGCCAAAGCCCTACGCCAAATGTGATGACGGCGAGGGTTAGAATAACGAATAGCAAAATGTGGCTAAAGGTTTTGATTTTACGTGTGAGCGGGGTTGCCAGTAGCTCGGCACTGTTAATGAGTTGCGAAATTTGACCAATTTGAGTGTTATCCCCCGTGGTAATCACAATGCCTTTTGCCGTGCCGTAGGTAACTAAAGAGGAGGAGTAGAGCATGTTGGTGCGATCTGCCAGCGGCGTTTTTGCGTCGAGTTTGCCCACTTCTTTTTGTACAGGAACCGATTCACCCGTTAGAGCAGATTCGTCAATTTGAAGTTCTCGGCTTTGCAGCAGACGAATGTCCGCAGGCACTTTATCGCCAGACTGTAGCAGAACAATGTCGCCAGGCACAAGTTGTTGTGCATTGACGCGCTGTTTTTCGCCATCGCGTAATACATTGGCTTGGGTTACCAACGCTTTAGAGAGCGCATCCAACGCTCTGAGCGCTTTGTTTTCTTGAATAAAACCGATGATGGCATTGAGCAATACTACGCCAAAAATAACACCAGCATCCACCCAGCTTCCTAAAAAAATTTTGACAGCAATGGCGGCGAGCAAAATATAAACAAGGACTTGGTGAAACTGTTTTAAAAATCGTAAAATAGGCCCTTGTTGTTTTTGTAAGGTAAGGGTATTTAAACCATGCTTTTTTTGCTTTTGGTTAACCTCTGTTTTGTTTAGACCATGAGAGGGATGTGGATTTAATTTATTGAGAATACTGTTTTCTGAACAATGGTGCCATAATTTTTTGTTGGGTGACGCCATGTAAAAATGCCTATTAAAAGTAGAGATTTAAGTCTATTTTATTCTAAGAAGGTAAGTCAAGAAGGTTTGTGGAGAAATATGTGAGTAAAACAAAAGGCGGAAGCGCCTCTGGATCAAATAATCGAGCAGAAAAATTAGGAAGTGTGCGAATGATTGGAGGCGATTGGCGTGGTCGAAAACTGCCTGTTTTACAATCAGACGGCTTGCGACCCACCTCTGACCGAGTGCGAGAGACCCTGTTTAACTGGTTGCAATTTGAAGTGGCTGGCGCACGGTGTTTAGATGTATTTGCAGGCAGCGGTGCTTTGGGCTTGGAAGCCCTGTCTAGGGGAGCTAAAGAAACCATTTTTTTAGAGCTATCGGCACCTGTTGCCAAGCAATTGAAAGTAAATTTAACCACCCTAAAAGCAACGAATGCTCAGGTAGTACAAGGAGACAGCTTGCTGTGGCTTGAGTCTCAGCAAAGAGAAGGGGGGGGGGCAAATTTTGATATTGTTTTTATTGACCCCCCTTTTCATCAATCTCTGATGCAAAAGGCTGTGGATAAGTTGTTTACAAGTGGAGTATTTTCTAGTGAAGGGAGCGATACACCGTCTTGGCTGTACTTAGAGCAAGAGAAGTCATTGGATTGGCCAAATTTACCCGAAGGCTGGACGAGTCATCGAGAGAAAAGTACGTCACAAGTTCGGTTTGGGTTGTTTAAGAGAGTAGTTTGATGGAGGTTTAGAGTTTTTTAAACCTAAATTTTCTCCCCCCCTCCCTAGTAGAGGAAGGAAGAGGGGGGGGAATATTATTGGATGTTTTGAGATCATTCATACACGTAATGCTATAAAAAAAGAGAGAGCTTAATGTCGTTTTTTGAACTTGAACCGAGTGATATATCAAACCTTAACGATGCTGACTTAAGAGAGCTAGTGGGTCGCTTGTGCGAAGCAGAACGGACTCAGCAGAAAATTTCAGCTGCTTGCGTATTATGGGGGGGAGCACAGGAGGCAACAGATGGCGGGGTGGATGTACGCGTGAAGGATGATATCGGTTTTGTTCCTTGCGAAAATACAGTATTTCAAGTAAAGAAAAACAGCATGAGCAAAGCCGCCTGTAAAAATGAGATGCTCTATAAAGGGAGTTTAAATACCGTTATAGCAGATTTGGCTCAACAAAAAGGGGCATACATCATTGTTAGCGGAAAAGATGACTGTTCCGATAAAATGTTAAAAGATCGTATTAGCGGAATGAAGGAAGCCGTTGAAAGTTTGCCTGAAAAGAACGATCTTTTACTCGATTTTTATGGCCGTGATCGGCTGTCCACATGCTTGAGACAGTTTCCTGGTGTTGCTTTGTGGGTGCGCTCAAAGCTGGGTAAGCCTTTGTCTGGATGGAGTCCATTTGGACGATGGGCGACACCAGCGAATAAAGACGATGAATTTTTGCTGGACGATCACCCTTGTGTGATGGATGCAAGCGCACCACAAAAAGGCTTTGTATCAATCTTGGAGGGCATTAAATTGACTCGTGAAAAATTGCGAAACGGTGGGTGTGTTCGACTCATTGGATTATCAGGTCTTGGTAAGACTCGCTTTGCTCAAGCACTTTTTGAAGACAAGGTGTGCAAAGAGGCACTGCCCACTGCAAATGTAATTTATGCCGATTTAGGAGAGGATTTAACCCCTTCCGCATCAGAGTTAGTCAACTATTTAATGGCACATGATTTTTCAGCCTACGTGGTTTTGGACAATTGTCCACCCGATGTCCATCGTCGCTTGCAAAAGAAAATGGTATCCGAGTCATCTGCGTTAAGTCTTCTGACCATTGAATACGATGTTTCAGATGATCGACCAGAAGAGACCGACGTTATTCTTATCGAGCCTTCAAGCGAAGCGACTGTTTCTAAGCTGGTACAAAAAAGGTTTCCAAGTTTGGGGCGCATCAATGCCGACAAAGTGGCTGAATTTTCGGGTGGCAATGCACGTCTGGCAATCGCTTTGGCAAGTGGCGTGAATGCGGGTGAAACATTAACAAAGTTTTCTGACCAAGAGCTTTTTAAGAGGCTGTTTAACCAGAGAAAGGGAGGGGCTGATGAGAGCTTGTTTGAAAGTGCGGAGGTTTTATCGCTGGTTTATTCATTTAACATTTCTTCAACCGAATTTAATGATGAACTGAATGTTTTGGCGACCATGGGCGGGCTGACACGCCAAGTTCTACATCGTAACCATGCAGAGTTACTGAGAAGGCAGTTAGCGCAAAAGAGGGGGAATTGGCGAGCCATACTGCCACATGCGTTGGCAAACCACCTTGCGCAAAGAGCACTTGAAAATATTTCGCCTGAGGAGATCAATGCTGAGCTTTTTAAGCCAAAAAATATTCGACTGTTTCAGTCGTGTGCACATCGTTTAGGGTATTTACATGATTGTGAACCCGCGCGTCAGTTGGCTAAAACGTGGCTGCAAGCGGGTGGCCCACTGCATGATATCGCTTCTTGCAATGCAATATTACTCACGATTCTTACCTATATTGCGCCTGTATTACCTGAGATTGTATTGAAGGCTATAGAAACTGCATCGAGAGACCCCTTATTTTCATCAAGAAAGAATGCACATTTTTCTGAGTTTGTAGGTCTATTGAGGCAACTTGCATATGACGATGAAAGTTTTGAGCATGCCGCCTCGTTAATGTTGAAATTTGCTGAATCAGAAAGGTTTGGTGAAAATAGCTACAGTATAGTGAGTCAATTACAGAGTCTTTTTTCGTTGTATTTGTCAGGCACACAAGCAACCCCTGCACAACGACAGGCATTTTTGAATCGTCTATTAATTTCTGGAAAGCCAAGAGATTTGGAAATTGCTTCTGAGTTATTTCAGTCTGCATTTGATACAAATTGGACATCCTATGAGTCCTTTAGCTTTGGAGCACGTAGTAGAGATCATGGCTGGGAACCGAAAACAAATGCTGAAAAATTAGATTGGTACGTTGGTTTTATTCAGCTTTTAATTCCTTTTTTAGATTCAGAAAATGAAGAGTTTAAAAAATGGGCTAAAGGGCTGTTAGCCGATCACTTTAGAGGGTTGTGGAGTCTTGCGGGCTGTTTTGACATTCTTGAAAAGGTGGTAGCTAAGTACGCCAGAAGTGGATGTTGGCCTGAAATGTGGATGGCGATTAAAACAACGATCTCTTTTGATGGGGATGAACTCGCTCCTGAACTACGCACCAGACTTGACGCACTTGAGAATTTGACTGCTCCGTCAGACTTTTACTCAGAGATTGCAGCTTACGTATTTACAAATACTTATGAACACTGGGATATTGAAACTAGTGAAGTTAATGAAAAAATAATAAAGCTGGGCGAGCGTGCGGCCACAGGTCTTGACTGTCTTAATAGATTGGCTCCACGGCTTTGGGAGAAAGACATTGATTCGCTTTGGCCTTTTGGTAAAGGGCTTGCTAAAGGCAGTACCGATCCTCGTTTAACATTTGAGCTTCTTGTCGAGTTGATGCAAAAACAAGAATTAGAAAGCGTTCAGCCCGTCTTATTTAGCGGTTTTATTCGAGGTGTTTATGATGATAAGCCCGCGTTGGCTCAACAACTTCAAGAGCGGGTGTTGGAAATACCTGAGTTGAAGAGCTTTATTCATCTTTTATGGGAGACTCCGATAACGCCTTGGGGAGCAAAAAAACTGATTGAACTGGCTCAATTGGGAGAGGTTGAAGCTTGGAGGTTTGAAGGAATACGTTTTGGTGAGTTACATTGTTCCATCTCGGACGATGATTTGTTTGAACTTCTTTTAGTACTCAATGATTTGAAGGGGGGCGTGCTTTCTACCATTGCTATACTTAGTATGCGCTTTTTTCTTGATGATTACATACCGAGCGAAAAATTACAATTTATTGGACGACAGGCCATTTTGAAAATGCTTTCGATGCCTAGAGATGAAGTTAACCAGAATAAATTATATGGCATCAACCGTGTGGTAAAGGAGTGTTTATCTGGCACGGCACCCAAAAAGGAGGTTGTTGAAATTGTTGGCTTGCTTTGTGAAAATATTAAAGCTAACCGTCTTTACGGTAAGGGCTTTGAACAAATTATTGACGATCTAATCAAGAAGTTTCCAGAAATTATTTTGAATAGTGTTTTTGAAGGGAATGAAGATGAAGACTATTTTCATCGTGTTTTTTTCAAAGACTCATTTGGCCAAAGTAGCTCTTCGTTAAATCTCGTTCCCGTAGACCGTTTGATAAAATGGTGTAACGAAGATGAAGGACGAATTAAAAAAATAGCAAAGGTTATTTCTATTTTTCCCTCGGCGGAACATCCAAACCAAGTTCGGCTCAGCAGTCATATTAAATCGTTTTTAGAAATGGCAGAAAATAAGGCCGATATTGTTGACATAATCTTTTTCAAGAGGTGGCCAAGTAGTTGCACTGGATCGCTTGCAGATATTCTCGATATTCGGTTACAAGCCTTTTCTGAACTTTTGGAGCATGACTCTCCTGAGGTTCAAAAGTTAGCTCGTATCAAAATTCCTATTATCGAAGAATCAATTAGGAATATTAGAGCGATTGAAGCGAAAAAACATGCTCCGCACGAGCAGAGGTTTGAATAGGGGGGGGAGAAAAATTAAGATTGGATGAAGGTCTCATTAAGTGGTTTTATATTTTGTTGGTTTGTTTTAGTCGAGTTTTATTTTAAGTTCAGGTAAAATTACGCATAAGGGGGGGTAATTTATCTAGCTTAAAAATAAAGGGAATGAATCTCATGAAAAAAATAGCACTGATTTCGGTGATGGCCATGGCACTTTCTGGTGTTGCTTGTACAAGCAATGATGTGAAAGATAATAAGGTAAGCTGGGGATATACTGGCACAACGGCAGCAATTCATTGGGGAGACCTTTCGTCTGAGTTTGCTACCTGTAAAACGGGTAAAGAGCAGTCTCCGATTGATATTATTCCAATGGTTGATATTGCTCAGTCTGAGATTCAGTTTGATTATCACACGTCTCCAATGACTATTTTGAATAATGGGCATACGGTTCAAGTAAATTTTGATAAAGGTAGCTCTATCGCTTTTAAAGGGAAAACGTTTAATTTATTACAGGTTCATTTTCATACACCATCAGAAAATTTTTTGATGGGTGAGTCTTACCCTTTAGAAGCGCATTTTGTTCATGCATCTGATGCGGGTGATCTGGCTGTAGTTGCTGTTCTTATTAATGAAGGTCAAGCGAGTGATTTTGTTCAAAAAGTAGTTGATCATATGCCAAGCTCTAAGTCTGAAGCTAAAACCATTGAGGGCGTGACGGTAAATGGGTTGAACTTTATTCCTTCACAAGATGGGCATTTAGGTTTTAAAGGTTCTTTAACCACGCCACCATGTACAGAAGGTGTTCAATGGTTAATGATGAAGGCTCAAACCACTGCGTCTAAAGCTCAGATTGATGCTTTGAACTCTGTGATGCAAGAGAACAATCGTCCTGTTCAGTCTTTAAATGGTCGCGTGGTGCATAAGTAAGCTTTTTGTCTTAATTTTAAAATCGCAGCATAGCCTGCGGTTTTAACTCGTTGTTTTAAATTTCCTCCCCCCCTCTATAGTATTTCTTTTATATTTTAAATTCTCAGTTAGAATAACTGCATAATTTTATCTATTTGCTAGGAACGAGTATGTCTATTATTGCAGTCTACCCAGGAACCTTTGACCCAATTACCGAAGGACACATGGATTTAATTAAGCGTGCCGCACGGTTTTATGATCGATTGATTATTGCGGTGGCGGATAATCGTACTAAAAATACCTTGTTTACGCTGGAAGAACGGATTGCTTTGGTTAAAGAGGTCTTGGCAGGTATTGAAAATGTAGAAATTCGAGGTTTTAATACGTTGTTGGTGGACTTTGTGCATGAGGTGGGAGGTAATGTGCTTCTGCGTGGCTTACGTGCCGTGTCGGATTTTGAGTATGAGTTTCAGCTTGCTTCAATGAATCGAAAATTAGCGCCCGAAATTGAGACTATGTTTATGACTCCAGCAGAGCAGTATGCGTTTATCTCTTCGAGCTTGGTTAAGGAGGTCTCTGCATTGAGTGGCGATGTTTCTGCATTTGTTCACCCTGTGGTTGAGCGGGCACTGAAAGGTAAGCGTTAGGTCTTAATTTAGCCCTTCTTCATGAATCTCATGCATTTGTGTTTCAAGTAAATAGGGGATTTGAATTTCTGTACCGTCTTTTTGGTGAACTATAAGGGTAATTTTCCATTGCATTTTTTCTACGGTACAGAAGGCAAGCATAGTGGTTCCAATATAGCGTCCTGTATCCCCATCAGGAATTAAAGTGACACGGTTATAGCCCATGTACATATTGGCACCTGAAATATCCAGTTCTATTTTTTCAGCTTGAATATTTTTGACATTAAGCTCAATGCCCAGCGGCATGGCGATGGGAATGGGGTCGGGGCTTATTTTTAAACGAATGGATTGTTCTCCGTTACTTGCTAAGCAGGCTTGGTTGTGTAAGCTACAGTTTTCTACCATAGGCCATACCGTTACATTTTCACTGGGTGTTTGGCCATTGCATGCGGTGAGTAGTAGGAAAGACAAAAGGAGTAACGTTTGTTTTAAGGCAGGCTTAGAGAAGAGAGAGGGGAGTGGTATATTTAATTTTAACATTCTTGCATCATACTGCTTTTTAAAGGCTTGCTCAATAGAATTATTTACGTATTATTTTAGGCACGAAAATTCGGATGATTTTTGATGAAATGAACGGAAACTAAATGCATAAAAAAATATTGTTTTTCTTGGTCTTATGGGGCGCTACTTTTAGTTTGCATGCATCCGTATCTGAGAGTGTTCGTATTGCGGTTGCGTCGAATTTTTTAGCACCCTTAAAAAAAATGGCAAACGAATTTACCCAGCAAACAGGCATTCCTGTCTATCTTTCAAATGGTGCCAGCGGAATGCTGTACGCTAAAATTAAGCGGGGAGCACCGTACGATTTGTTTTTTTCGGCCGATTCTCGGCGACCTTTATTACTTGAAAAAGAGGGTTTAATTGAGGAGGGGAGTCGATTTACCTATGTAATCGGTCGCTTGGTGGCGTGGTCCCCCGATGAGGCGAAAGTTTCGGCCGACCTGTCTAAATTAGATCCTTACAATCCTGCATTGCGCTATCTTGCCATGGCCAACCCTAAAACCGCACCTTACGGTGTTGCGGCGATTGCGGTCTTAAAGCATTATGGTGTGTATGAATCGCTCTTGGCGCAAAAAAAAATAGCACGGGGTGAGAGCGTCGGCAAGGCGTATCAATATACCGTAACAGGAAACGCGCAAATTGGCTTGGTTGCTCAGTCGTATGTTCTTAATCCTAAGCATCCCGTGAAAGGTCAAATATTTGAGATTCCATCCAATATTTACCCCCCCCTTAACCAACAAGCGATTATTATAAAGGGCAAAAAAACAGCCGAAGTGGTTCAGTTTTTAAGGTTTTTTCGTTCCGATTATGCTCAAAATAAGATACGGTCATTAGGGTATGATCTTCCGTTAACTCAAAAGGATGTGCAGTGATTTACGGGGATATAGATGCTTGAATCGGTCGATTTTCAGCCATTATGGATTACATTGCAAGTGGCGCTTTATACCACTGTAATTTTGATTGTGATTGGAACGCCCCTTGCGTTGTGGATGGCTCAAATTAAGGGGTCTAAAAAAGCATTGTTTGAAGCGATGGTTGCCTTGCCACTAGTGCTACCCCCTACGGTGCTAGGATTTTACTTATTAGTGAGTATTGGGCCAGAAGGGCCGATTGGTGAATTATGGGCCTCTTTTGGTTTTGCTCCATTAACGTTTTCAATGACGGGACTGGTCATAGGTTCTGTTCTGTACTCGCTTCCTTTTGCCGTACAACCTTTAATGCAAGGATTTGAACAGCTTGGTAAGCGTCCCGTTGATGTGGCCGCAACACTGGGTGCGGGGTCTATCGACCGATTTTTTAGTATTATTCTCCCCTTAACACGTCGCCATTACTTGGTTGCTGCCACCTTAACGTTTGCCCACACGGTAGGAGAGTTTGGTGTGATTCTAATGATTGGAGGCAACATTCCAGGGGTAACTCAGGTCGCCTCCATTGCGGTTTATGACCACGTTGAAGCAATGGAGTATTCGCAAGCGCACGTACTTTCCGCAATTATGTTGGTAATGAGCCTTCTTGTATTAACCATTGTGTATGGATTAAACCGAAAAATGGAAATTAAGGGCACGAAAGGTGGCGAAAGGTGAGTTTAAAAGGTAAGTTGCATTTAAATTTAGATACTTTTGCTTTAGATTCGGGCGAGTTTGAGTTTCCCAAAAAGGGGGTGACAGCTATCTTTGGTCGTTCAGGTTCTGGTAAAACCACGTTGCTTCGTTGTTTGGCAGGGCTTGAGTCTGAAGTATCGGGTCAGCTATCGTTTCAAGATCAAATTTGGTTAACCGACGGACGGCAAACTCCGATTCATAAGCGAAAATTAGCCTATGTCTTTCAAGAAGCAAATTTGTTTTCACATCTCAATGTTGAAGACAACTTACGTTATGGGCTTAAACGTCATAAGGTCTCTGTGGATGGCGAGGTTTTTATTCACTTTGATCAAGTGGTTCAGTGGTTAACACTCACAAAACTTTTAACAAGACATTCGCATACACTTTCTGGTGGTGAAAGGCAACGAGTTGCGATTGGGCGAGCACTGCTTTCACAGCCTAAAATTCTGTTAATGGATGAGCCAATGGCTTCATTGGATTTGTTTGCTAAACGCGAAATTTTGCCATATTTAGAGCGATTAAGAGATGAACTGGCGATACCTATTATATATGTAACCCATTCACCTGAAGAAGTTGAGCGTTTAGCGGACTTTGTTCTATTTATGGAGCAAGGAAAAATCACCCATTTTGAAGCGATTGAGCAAGCGCTTAATCGAACGGGTACTCCCTTGTACCAAGAAGAAAACCCTCGTTCCGTTCTAAGCGCAAAGGTCGAGTCCCATGATGACGAAGATGGTTTAAGCTGTTTAAAGGTTGGCAGTGAATTTTTATGGGTGCCAATTATCTTTAAAGAAGAGGGAGAGCGTCTTCGAGTTGTGGTGTCTGCCCAGCAAATTAGCTTGTTGGCAGTGAAGCCTGATAAAAGTTCGGTGTTAAATCATTTAACAGTGACGGTAAAATCTATTGAAGATGAGGATGACCATAGTGTATTGGTGCATTTAACGATAAAAAATAGCCCATGGCCGCTTTTGGCAAAAATAACAAAACGCTCTTTGCGACGACTGGAATTGAAAGAGGGGCAAGAGTGGATTGCTGCGATAAAGTCCGTTTCGATATTAAATTAGCCCATTTTGTGTACAAACCTGTGGATAACAAGTGCACAAGCAAGCCATGTCATAAAAACATTAAAAAAAGGTGAGATAGGGGTTGCGTTGTAGCTAGTATTAGATAGAATACGCCCCGTTCCGAAGCAAAGGCTTTTAAGTCAGAAGCTTCGAGGCCGAGAAATTATATAGACAGATCGAAATCGTGAAAAAAGTTTTCAAGAAAACAATTGACACGAAATGCGTTTCAACTATATAATAGCTGGCTTACCGAGAGAGAAAGGCAGTATTGTTTTAACTCCCTCGAAGAG
>Ga0256834_1000868_pt1 | contig 21381 bp, 20 predicted proteins | sample 4281140metaG_FD_190536 | JGI IMG/M metagenome (GOLD analysis project Ga0256834, IMG submission 190536) | Hydrothermal vent microbial communities from East Pacific Rise, Pacific Ocean - 4281-140 | ecosystem: Environmental > Aquatic > Marine > Hydrothermal vents | place: Pacific Ocean: East...
ACTGGGGGCGGGGCCTATATGGATGCCCAAACCCGTAAGGCTATCGATAATAAAGCCATTTGTATTTGGCTAGATTGCGATCTAAAGTTATTGATGAAACGGGTGCGAAAACGCGGCGGTCGTCCTTTACTCAAAGCCCCTGACCCAGAAGCTGTAATGAAGGCCTTGATAGATGAAAGATACCCCATCTATGCAAAAGCCAACGTAAGAGTAAACAGCCGCGACACAACCCACAATGCAATTGTTAATGACACCGTACGCGCTTTGATAAACCACTTTAAAAATGGCACCCAACCAAAAATGAACCACTCAACGCCTAAAACCCCAAACTTTGATGGCGCTGCAACTGTTAACGTAAACCTTGGCGAGCGCAGCTACCCTATTCACATTGGTGAGGGATTGCTTGCAAAAGCAGGTGAGATTATCGCGCCGTTATTATCGCGACCAAAAACCGTTATTGTCACCGATGAGAACGTTGCCAAGCTACATTTATCCGCTCTGAAAGCCAGCCTTTCGCAGGCAAAAATCGATAGTACCGCAATTATTTTACCGCCAGGCGAAGCCACAAAAAGCTACGAAAAACTACAATACCTTTGCGACGCTTTGCTTGAAGCAGACGTTGAACGCAATGACATTGTTGTTGCATTTGGCGGCGGGGTTATTGGTGACTTAGCAGGTTTTGCTGCCGCCATTTTACGTCGCGGTGTAAATTTTGTTCAAATTCCAACCAGTTTGCTAGCACAAGTTGATTCATCAGTTGGTGGCAAAACAGGTATCAATTCAAAACACGGTAAAAACCTTGTTGGCGCATTCCACCAACCGCTCGCCGTCATTATCGACATTGCTTTGTTAGACACTTTACCACCACGCGAACTCGCCTCTGGTTATGCTGAAGTGGCCAAATATGGGCTACTTGGAGATATTAAATTCTTTGAATGGCTTGAAGAAAACGCCTCATCAATTTTTGCGGGTAACGCACAATCGCGTATCACTGCCATCTCAAAAAGTTGCGAAGCCAAAGCAGATACAGTTGCGCGTGATGAAAAAGAAGGCGGCGTTCGCGCCTTGCTAAACCTTGGCCACACCTTTGGCCATGCCCTTGAAGGCGCGACAGGATATGGCGACCGCCTGCTGCACGGTGAAGGCGTATCCATCGGCATGGTTTTAGCTTTCAGATTTTGCGAAAAAACAGGGTTGGTTGAAAAAGGCACTTCTGAGCGGGTTGAAAAACACCTTGCCAGTGTTGGTCTTCCCATTACCATGGCTGACATCAAAGGCGATTTACCATCAGCTGAAAGATTGGTTGATTATATGCGCCAAGATAAAAAAGCTTCAGGCGGAAAACTCGTCTTTGTTTTAGCCAACGCTATTGGCGATACCTTTGTTGCAAAAGATGTTAACGAATCTGATATACTGACCTTTATGAAAGAAGAACTGGCAAAACGATGACCACAGAATTGTTGATAATCGCTGGCATTATCATTGCTTTGATTGCATTGTCGGCATTCTTTTCTGGTGCCGAAACCGCCATGACGGCAACGTCCAAAGCACGTATGCACGAGCTAGAAAAGCGCGGCGATAAACGGGCAAAAAAGGTTCAAGACCTGATTGCAAAACCAGAGCGCCTTATCGGTGCAATTCTACTTGGCAACAATCTCGTTAATATCTTAGCCTCTGCCCTCACCACCAGTTTATTCATCTCGTTATTTGGTGCCAATGGTGTCATCTACGCCACCCTAATCATGACCATGTTGGTGCTAATTTTTGGTGAAGTGATGCCAAAAACTTACGCCATCAACAACCCAGATCGCTACGCCTTATTTGTCTCGCCAATCATTAAGGTTATTGTCGCCCTTTTCGCCCCCGTTGTTTTAGCTGTTGAGTTTGTGGTTCGCCGCACCATGCGTCTTTTCGGGGCAGACATTTCAAAGGGTCAGTCAATTCTTTCCCCACGTGAAGAATTGCGCGGTGCTATCGACCTTCATCTTAAAGAGGGTAGTTTTGTTAAACATGACCGCGACATGCTTGGCGGCATTTTGGATTTGGAAAACCTAGAGGTTTCCGATGTTATGATCCACCGCACGAAAATGCACACACTTGAGAACAATCTCACACCCTCTCAAATTATCAGCAATGTTCTAGAAAGTGGTTATACACGCGTCCCAATCTGGCAAGATGATCCCGACAATATCACTGGTGTCATTCATGCAAAAAACTTACTTGCAGAACTTCATGCCAAAAAGGGCGATGTTGACAAAGTAGACATCCAAAGCCTGTGCACTGAGCCGTGGTTTGTGCCAGAAACAACCCCAGCCACCGACCAGCTCAACGCCTTTTTACGTAAAAAAGTTCATTTTGCCATCGTTGTTGATGAATATGGTGAGGTGATGGGTATCATCACCCTAGAAGATATTTTAGAGGAAATTGTTGGCCAGATCGCTGACGAGCACGACACCGCAGATGCAGAAATTTCACGTGAATCAGGCGGTTCCTTCGTCATTAAAGGCGAAACCCCCATTCGCGATCTAAATCGTCTGCATGACTGGAACTTGCCTGATGAAGAGGCAACAACCCTTGCGGGCCTTGTTATCCACGAAGCCCAAATCATTCCAGATCCTGGCCAAACCTTCACTTTTCACGGATTTCGTTTTGAAGTACTGAAAAAATTGCGCAATCAAATCACCTCAATCCGTGTCACCAACATTTCTAAATAAACCCCTATGAAAATTGATTCCAACCATTATGACCTGATTATTATCGGTGCCAGTTTTTCTGGCCTAACTTGCGCGCGTGCAGCAGCTTTACGTGGCTTAAAGGTCTTGGTTCTTGAGGCTAAGGAAAACCCTGGCGCACGCATGCACACAACAGGCATTTTGGTCAAAGAGGCCGCCCAAGAGCTTGATGTACCTGCCAATCTCACCAAAGCGGTTCATGGCATCAGGCTTTACTCACCAAACTTAAAATCTGTCGATTTGTTTTCTCCCGGATACTATTTCCTCACCACAAAAACAGGCGATCTCATCCGCTGGTTAGCAACAGAAGCAGAACGCGCTGGCGCACAAATCAGATGTAAAACAAAATTTACGGGCGCAACCCGCGATGGTGAAAATTTGCATATCAACAATCTTGAATTGTCATGTCGTTATTTGGTTGGTGCAGATGGCGCAAGATCAACTGTCGCAGAACATTTTGGCTTAGCAAAAAATACCCGTTTTCTTGTCGGTTTAGAAGTTGAATACAAAAGCATTGAAGGTTTTGATGACAGGTTTTTACATTGTTTCTTAGATTCAAAAATCGCACCTGGCTATATTTCTTGGATGGCACCAGCACCTGAATTCATTCAGGTCGGCCTTGCCACAAAAGCAAGTGAAAAACCTGATCTCAACAAATTTCGTCAACACGTTGGGTCACTATTTAAATTTGACGAAAGTAAAATCGTAGAACGCCGCTCTGGTGTCATTCCTTGCGGTGGCACAATCACACCTTTTGCTGAAAAAAATGTTCTGCTTATCGGTGATGCAGCAGGATTAGTCTCACCCCTATCAGCAGGCGGCATTCAATTGGCCTTTCGCTTTGGCAGGCGCGCAGGCCAAGCCATTGCCGACCATTTGACCCGCTTCGGCCCGCCACCAGAAGCCGTGCTTGGCCAAATGATGCCCACATTCAGAAAAAAGCAACTTTTGCGCAATGTGTTAGACATGGCCCCGCCAAATTTTATTTACGATGCCCTGCTCAATACGTTACCCATGCGAAAATTTGCTCAAAAAGTCTATTTTCACAAACGCCAAGTCAAAGACATCAATTGGGAAGACTTTGCCTCACGGTTTACCAAGCGACCTTGAGGTCAAAATGACCTAAGGCGCTTTTGCCGAAATTCTCAACGCATGAACGCGCCCCTTTAACTCCTCAGCTAGCACCTCATTAATCATCCGATGGCACTTCACCAAAGACTGTCCCGCAAAAGCTTCGGCAACGATTTTTATCGCATAATGTGATTCGCCATCCACATGGGTGCCACCATGGCCCGCATGATGATGAGACTCATCAATCAAATCTAATTTCGTCGGCGCAAATTTCTCTTTCAATTTACGCTCCATTTCTCTACCAACTGGACCCAATGACATAAAAACACCCCTTTTTTGAGTAGTAAACTATTTCGCTTATTAAAAGATAATAGACTATGTGGCGATCAGCACTGGTTTTGTCCAGCGATCTGTGGCAATTTATCTGGCCTTTATAATTTGTAGGAACCAATTTGAGCTATGAAGCTTACGTCAAAATATTTCGACTCCATTCGGGTTAAACCAGATGAAGATAGAACTCTTCGTGAAGAAACCCCAGTATGTGAGTGGCCTGAATGTGAAAACCCAGGCAAATTTCCTGCGCCAAAAGGGCGCGACACCGAAAATGAGTATCACTATTTTTGTTTGCCCCATGTGCGCGAGTACAACAAAGACTTCAATTATTTCAAAGGTATGAAAGACAAAGAAGTTAAAGACTTTGTGGCCAGTTCTCGCACAGGCCATCGCCCGACTTGGAAGCTAGGCGATAATGTCAGCAACAAGGCTAAAGCTATCAAAGAAAAAATGAAAGACCCAATGGGTTCGTTGGGTGAAAACACTGGCGAACAACACGCGCGTCCGCGTCGAACCGTTCGAAATCAAGAACTTAAAAACCTACACGAACTCGGCTTGGATGAAACCGCAACACCTGAAGATGTTAAAAAGCAATACAAAATATTGCTCAAACGCCTGCATCCAGATGCAAACCAAGGCAGCCGTGCCAATGAAGAAAAATTGGGCCGTGTGTTAAAAGCCCATGAGTATCTTAAAACTTCTGGATTTATGCGAAAATCGGGCTAAAGATTGATAACGAAGTGCCCCTCGTGTTTGAGTACCATCTTCACAAACTATGACCTCAAAGCCAGAAATGGTAACAATAAAGAAAGCAACTACAATGGATGCGATTGCAAAAGATAATATTGCGCCCCAACCAGATACGACAGTATCAGTTTCGCAAGTCTTTAACATCGATAGCAATATGGAAGTGCCTGCATATTCCACACCAAATGAATATGTGCCTGAGATAGACGAAGACTATGTGTTCGACCGTACAACCACCTTGGCGATTTTAGCAGGCTTTGCCCATAACCGCCGCGTAATGGTTTCTGGCTACCACGGCACGGGAAAATCAACCCATATTGAACAAGTTGCTGCACGGCTAAACTGGCCTTGCGTACGCATCAACCTTGATAGCCACATCTCGCGTATCGATTTGATTGGTAAAGATGCCATCATCTTGCAAGACGGCAAGCAAATCACCCAATTTAAAGAAGGCATTTTACCTTGGGCTTTGCAAAACAATGTCGCTTTGGTTTTTGACGAATATGATGCGGGTCGCCCTGATGTAATGTTTGTTATTCAACGCATCTTGGAAATCGGCGGCAAGCTTACTTTGCTCGACCAAAACAAAGTCATCAACCCGCATCCTTCTTTTCGGTTATTTGCAACGGCAAATACTGTTGGCTTGGGCGATACCTCAGGGCTTTACCATGGCACCCAACAAATCAACCAAGGTCAAATGGATCGTTGGTCTATTGTCACAACACTTAACTATTTGCCCCACGATAACGAAACAGAAATCGTTCTATCAAAATGCAAATCCTATGACACAAAAGAGGGCCGTCAAACCCTATCAAACATGGTGCGCGTTGCAGACCTAACCCGCAATGCCTTCATCAATGGTGAGCTTTCAACTGTGATGAGCCCGCGAACCGTCATAACTTGGGCGCAAAACGCTGAAATTTTTGATGATGTGGCTTTTGCCTTCCGCCTGTCTTTCCTTAACAAATGCGATGAATTGGAACGCGGCCTTGTGGCTGAGTTTTATCAACGATGTTTTGATGAAGAATTAGAAGAATCTACCACAAACGTAAAGATCGCTTAGTCGCCTCTTGTTAGAGTAATAACCGAGACCCTCATGTCATCCACCAAACAAGGCCCGATAGAAGAATTTCGCCAAGCGCTCGCATTCACCATGCGAACGATTGCTTGCGAGCCAGATCTCGAAGTCTCGTTTAGTGCTGACAAAGCAGGTATGACCGATAAAAAGGTCCGTTTACCTCAAGTTACGCAAGAATTGCCTGCCGATGAAGTGGCGATTGCACGTGGTACATCAGATGCTTTTGCCTTACGCTTGGCCAACCATGATGATGCTTTACACGCACGCTATCTGCCTCAAGGCCAATTGGCCAAAGCAATTTATGAAACGGTTGAACAAGCCCGCGTTGAGGCTATTGGCGCCAACGCAATGCCTGGCATGGCAAACAACTTATCAGCCATGCTTGAGCAACGCTTTGTTGACAAGAAAACACCGTCAGAGCCCACCAGAAAAGAATCTGCATTAGAAGATGCTTTGGCCCTTCTGGTTCGCGAACGCCTAACGGGCACCCCGCCACCGCTTGCAGCAGAACCATTGGTTGATGTTTGGCGCAGTTGGGTTGAAGAAAAAGCAGCGAGCGAGTTGGACATCCTAGCCTCATCTCTGCACGACCAAGAACAATTTGCCAAACTTTCGCGCCAAGTCATTGCCGCTTTAGACATGGCTGATGAATTGGGCGATGATCCAGACCCTAATCAAGACGAAGATGGGGATGATGCCGATAGTGATGATGGCGAACCACAAGCCGCTGACGATCAAAGCCAAGCCCAAGAATCAAGCGCCGCAGAAGAAAGCGATGAAGGCGACAGCCAGTCAGAATCAGGCATTGAAGAGTCTTTGGAACTTGGCGATACTGATATGTCCGATGAAATGGACCCAGGCGATACACCAGATGGTAACGAGCCGTGGCGGCCAGAGTTGCCCTTTGCCAGCCTTTCAAACGATGACTTCTATCACGTATTCTCAAATGCGTCAGATGAAACTATTCCTGCAGAAGACCTTTGCGACCCAGAAGAACTCACCCGATTGCGCGCCTATCTTGATAAACAATTAGCCCAGCTTCAAGGGGTGATCGCGCGCTTGGCCAACCGCTTACAACGCCGCTTGATGGCCCAACAAAATCGCTCATGGGACTTTGACCTTGAAGAGGGCGTTCTTGACTCAGCCCGCCTCACCCGCGTTGTTACCGACCCAATGCAACCGCTTTCCTTCAAGATGGAACAAGACACCAAATTCCGTGATACGGTGGTGACACTGTTAATTGATAATTCAGGCTCAATGCGCGGCCGCCCAATTAGCGTGGCAGCAACCTGCGCTGATGTTTTGGCACGCACCTTAGAGCGTTGTGGAGTGAAGGTTGAAATTTTAGGCTTTACCACCAAAGCATGGAAAGGCGGAGAGGCCCGTGAGAAATGGCTCGCTGACGGCAAACCTGCCATGCCTGGCCGCCTTAATGACCTTAGGCACATTATTTATAAGGCCGCCGACACACCATGGCGTCGCGCCCGCAAAAACCTTGGTCTGATGATGCGCGAAGGCTTGCTAAAAGAAAACATCGACGGTGAAGCGCTAATCTGGGCCCACAACCGCTTACTCGGCCGCCCTGAGCAACGCCGCATTTTGATGGTCATTTCAGATGGCGCTCCAGTTGATGACTCAACCCTTTCTGTTAACACTGGCAATTATCTTGAGCGCCATTTGCGCCAAGTGATTAACGACATCGAGCAACGCTCACCCGTTGAACTCATCGCCATTGGCATTGGCCATGACGTGACCCGCTACTATCAGCGCGCCGTTACGATTATTGACGCTGAAGAGCTTGGCGGTGCCATGACGGAAAAACTGGCTGAGCTGTTTGAAGACCAGACCAACATGCCCAGAGCTAGACGGTCTAGCCATTGATTGATGCAAAAAGCCTTCATGCTGTTTTACTCACGACAGTAACGGTCACAAAAACCATCACAATAGCGATCATTGCGCTTGTCCTACCCCAATCAAGCCTACAGGCCGCCCAAATCAGCGTTTCAACTAAACAGGTCACATTATCAAACTTCCAACCCTCTCGTACGGTTTATGGCAAACTTCACTGGAAAGGTGGCATTAGTTTATCCAGCACAGCCAACGGTTTTGGTGGGTTATCGGGCATCGTTGTATCAAATGACGGCAAAAGATTTATAGCCATTAGTGATCGTGGCTGGTGGGTAAAAGCCAAGCTGAGGTTAGATGCCGACCAAAACCTTATTGGCGCTGAAAACTTTTTAATCACACCATTAAAAATTGCCCGCAAATCAAAGCAAAAATCCACCCATTGGCGTGATAGCGAAGCGCTGGCCCCGTGGACATCTAAAGGGATGGATGGGCCTTTATTAGTAGGTTTTGAGCGTCGTGCGCGATTGCTACGCTACAAGCATCAAAAAAGATCATTTCCAAACAGGCCTCAACGCATAAGACACCCAAAAGCCATTGCCTCAGGGCCTTTCAATGCTGAGCTTGAATCTGTAGGTCGATTTTATGCTGGCCCAAAACGAAAATGGCTGATTGCTCTATCAGAAGAAAATCTAGATAAAAACGGCAACATTCGCGGCTGGACATGGCGAGCAAAAAGGACCGTCGCGTTCTCATTAAAACGCTTTGAAGATTACGCCATAACAGATCTGGCCGTTGCGCCTGATGGAAAAACTTTCTTTACCCTTGAACGCAGTTTTAATCTGCCTAACTTGCCTGGCTTTGCCATCAGGCGGTTTAAGACCACTGATTTGCGCCGAGGCAAAACCATAAAGGGTGAATTGCTTTTCTCAGGCCGCCAACCATTTTTTGCCGTTGATAATATGGAAGGATTAGCCGTCCACAAAACAGAAAAAGCCGCGATCCAAATAACCATCATTTCTGATGATAATTTCAATCGCAGCTTACAAAGAACGCTCATTTATCGATTTGAACTCATTGAGCCCAAATGAACAAATTTAGGCAGCTGATTTTCTAGCAATCAACTTTTTAATTTTAAGAACTTTTTGTGAAAGCTCAATATCTTTTGATTTAGCCAAAAATGCATCAAGACCACCGCGGTGCTCAACAGATTTAAGTGCGCGTGTACAAACACGCATAGCAAAAGATTGGCCCAATGTATCGCTCATCAAATGAACATTACACAAATTAGGTAAAAAACGACGGCGTGATCTATTTTTAGCGTGAGAAACGTTGTTTCCTGCTTGAACACCTTTTCCGGTCAACTCGCAACGGCGGGCCATGGAACTACTCCAAAATTTCTAGTTAATATTAAACGCTGGAAATTAAATCCAACAAAAGGGCCAATAAAAAAATCAACCCTCTTTCAATTCAGCCGTTCGTATAGGCGACATAACAAAAAACGTCAAGGAAAATACGCCATTCAATCCATTCCTGCGACGCTTTAATAGGATTCTTTTCGCAATACCAACCTCACCACCAACCCCACTACTAACATAGTCATTGCAACACTTTAACATTTCTCACGCAAACTGGTCAAAATTAGAACAAAATACCAGCCTAAATTGTCGAACATACGCAGCGGGCTGGTTGCATATCTTTTATATAAAAGAGCTACTTCGGACGGAATAAATATGAAAAATCGATTTAATAATCGGGCAACAAAAACACTTCTAGCAGTAACAACACTCAGTTTCATGGCCACAGCATTTGGTTTAACCAATCATTCCCACGCTGCCAACAAAGACAACGTAAACGTGTCATATTCTGTTTATGTCGGCTCAACCAAAATGTTTAAAATCGGCTATAGTCTCGAGCTTGGTGCGACCTCTTACAAAGCGGCAATGCAATTAAAGCCAAAGGGCATCGCAAAATTGTTTGCAAATATTTCAATGGTTATGCGTGCCAATGGAGCTTTGAACAAATCTAGCATTTCGCCGTCCTTCTATTCAAATTACCAAAAAAAGAAAAAACGTAAACGCACCGCTGAAGTGAGCTGGGAGGGTTCAAGTCAACCCACCACCAACAGAACTTGGAAAATCAGCGATACAAAACGTAATGCTTTGAAATCAAGCGTTAAAGCATCAATGCCTGATCCAATGTCAGCATTCTTAAATGTCGGTATTATCAATGCAAAAAACCCCTGTACGGGCACACAGCGGATTTATGATGGCAGTACGGTTTATGATCTAAGTTTTAAAATGCTAAAACAAACCCTGCTCGGCCCAAAAAGCCCTGGTAGTTACAAAGGCCCAGCTTATAAATGCCAGCTAAAGCACACGCCCGTTGCAGGGTTCTCAGCCAAGCGTTTGGCCAAAGCACTGGCCAATCCTGCTGTGTTTAACGTCTGGTTTGCCCCTGTTGCTTCAAGTGTAGCGGGAAAAACCATCCTCATCCCCGTTGCTGCCACAGGCACCGTAAAGGGCCGCGCCTTTAGCGCCTATGCACGACGCTCATTGTTTAACGGTCAACCAATGTAAATTGCAATGTAGATTGCAACCTAGTTTAGTCTTCAAAGAAGCTACCCAATAAAAAAGGCCCGACAATACATCGGGCCTTTTCCAATTCTAGTTAGAGTCGTTCTGGTTTACATTGAACCAAACGGCCTATTTAAGGCATTGATAGTCTTGCGTTTTATGCTGTGTTTGCTCAACAAACAAAACATGAAACGCTCTAGCTATTCCTTACAGGAATTTAGCCATTGCAACAGCTGTATCACCCATGCGGTTTGAGAAACCCCATTCATTGTCATACCAGCTCATTACACGACACAATTTACCAGGCATAACCTTAGTTTGGTCTAGGTGGAATGTTGATGAATGTGGATCGTGGTTAAAGTCAATTGAAACATTTGGCTGGTCAGTAACAGCAAGAACACCTTTAAGAGGGCCAGATGCAGCAGCAGCTTTCATTGCTTCATTGATTTCTTCAACAGAAGTTTCACGCGTTGGAATGAATTTCAAATCAACCACAGAAACATTCGGTGTTGGAACACGAATAGACACACCATCAAGTTTGCCATTTAGTTCAGGCATCACAAGACCAACAGCTTTAGCAGCGCCAGTTGATGTTGGGATCATTGATTGAGCAGCAGAGCGACCGCGATACAAATCAGAATGCATCGTATCAAGTGTTGGCTGATCGCCTGTGTATGAGTGAATAGTTGTCATAAAGCCTTCTTCGATACCAACAGTATCGTTGAGAACTTTAGCAATTGGTGCCAAACAGTTGGTTGTGCATGATGCGTTTGAAACAACAACATGGTCGGCTGTCAATTCAGCACTGTTCACACCAAAAACAACTGTTTTATCAGCATTTGCGCCAGGAGCTGAGATCAAAACGCGTTTTGCGCCAGCATCAAGATGTGCAGATGCTTTATCACGTGCAGTAAAGATACCTGTACATTCCATCGCAATATCAACACCAAGTTCGCCCCAAGGCAAATCAGCAGGATTGCGTTCAGCCGTTACTTTAATAGGGCCATTGCCAACATCAATGGTATCACCATCAACGATCACAGTGCCAGGATAGCGGCCATGAACACTATCAAAACGCAAAAGATGCGCATTTGTTTCCACTGGACCAAGGTCATTGATTGCAACGACTTCGATGTCAGTGCGTCCACTTTCTGCGATTGCCCGCAGAACGTTACGACCGATACGACCAAACCCGTTAATTGCTACACGTACTGTCATTTGTTTCTCCAAAAATCCCGTTATTTTAAGAATGCAACTACCTATATTTTAGCTGCATTTTAAATTTTCCTCAATTACCTCTTGATTTATAGAGCAAGGAAAAAATCATGTAAGACTTTAGGGGGGAGGTATTTTGAAGCAGGTACGGTTGACCAAACCGTCAGATATGCCTATCTCAAAGCCTGATTTATTTATTTGTTGAAACACCTCCCAAGGAAATTAAAAATGGCTTGCCGCGACATTGTCATCTTGCCAGACAATATTTTAAAAAAACCATCCCTCGCTTTCGACACAATCGATGGCAAGGCCCAAGACCTTGCCAACGATATGTTTGAAACCATGTACCATGCGCCCGGCATTGGATTAGCTGCGGTTCAAATTGGCTTGTTAAAACGAATGTTGGTTGTTGATGTAGCCAAAGAAGACGAACCCCGCGACCCCATATGCATGATTAATCCAAAGATTGTCTGGTCCAGCGAGGAAACTTCTGAGTATGAGGAAGGCTGTCTATCTATCCCAGAAACCTACGACCTTGTCATCCGCCCTGCTGAAGTTAAGGTCACCTATTTTGACCAAAACGCCGCTGAGTGTGAGCGCCATTGCGATGGTCTATTAGCAACCTGTGTTCAACATGAAATCGACCACCTAGATGGCATTTTATTTATCGACCACATCTCTCGCTTAAAGCGCGATCGCATCATCAAAAAATTCGTTAAAGCAGCCAAACAAAAAGATACAAAATAATGGGTCAAATAATGGGCCAAGTAATGGGTATGCGTTTAGTTTTCATGGGCACCCCAAGTTTTTCAGTCAACGTGCTGGAAAACCTTATTGCCCAAGGTCATGACATTTGCGCTGTTTATTCCCAGCCACCACGTAAAAGTGGCAGGGGCATGAAGCTGCAACCATCCCCAGTTCAAGCATGTGCTGAAAAAAACGGCATTACCGTCTTCACGCCAACATCGTTAAAGTCTATCGAGGAACAAGAAAACTTTGCCGCGCTAAAAGCAGATGCTGCGGTGGTCGTGGCCTATGGTCTAATTCTGCCCCAAGCAATTTTAGATTTACCCAAGTATGGCTGCTTTAACGTTCACGCATCTTTATTACCACGTTGGCGCGGGGCCGCCCCTATTCAACGCGCCATTATGGCTGGCGACAATGAAACGGGCGTTACCATCATGCAAATGGAAGCAGGCCTTGATACGGGCCCAATGTGTTTAGAGCAATCCATTAAGATCAATGACCAAACCACCGCAAGTTCTTTACATGATGAATTGGCTGTCCTCGGCGCAACGTTAATGGCAACAGCCCTGAACGACTTACAAGCTGGAACCCTTAAATTTACAGAACAACCACACAACGGGGTAACTTACGCCAATAAGATTGATAAAGCCGAAGCACGTATTCAATTCGATCAACCTGCTAAAACAGTGTTGCGCCACATCCACGGACTGTCTCCATTTCCCGGCGCATGGTTCAATCTAAATATTGACGGCGACGATGTGCGCATCAAAATTCTACAAGCAGAAATTTCACAAACCTCTGGCGATGCTGGGCAAGTTCTAGATGATAGATTTACCATCGCTTGCGCTAATAATTCCATCGTTCCAATTCGCCTCCAGCGCCAAGGCAAAGGGGCAATGGACCTAGACACATTTCTTCGTGGCACGGCCATTAATGCGGGCATGAAGGTGTAAAGTATGGCGCGATATTTCCTAACAATTGAATATGACGGCACGCCCTATTCTGGCTGGCAACGCCAAGATAACGCCCCATCTGTCCAAGAGGCCATTGAAGCAGCTCTAACTAAATTAGGCGAACCCGATACATTGGTTTATGGCGCGGGGCGAACCGACACAGGTGTTCATGCCTTGGCCCAAATTGCCCATGTTGATGTTAAACGAGAATGGACAGGATTTAAACTGCGCGAAGCCATTAACTCAACATTGCGCCCACATCCCATCTCAATTATCGAGGCGATACTTGTCGATGACAAAACCCATGCCCGCTTTGATGCAACCGCACGCCATTACCTCTTTCGCATCATCAATCGACGGCCAAGTTTGGCCTTAGACCTTAATAGAGCATGGCACGTAAAGCAGCCCTTAGATGTATCGAAAATGAATGAAGCAGGTCAACTGCTGCTCGGCACCCATGATTTCACCACCTACCGCGCCAGCCGCTGTCAAAGCAAATCACCCATCAAAACCCTTGATCGGCTAGACGTTACTCAACATGGCGATGTCATTGAAATTCGTGCCAGTGCCCGCTCGTTCTTGCACAATCAGGTACGCTCATTTGCTGGAACCTTGAAAAAGGTTGGCGATGGCAGCTGGCAAGTTCAAGACGTTGTTACCGCACTAGAAGCAAAGTCACGCGATGCCTGCGCGCCCGTTGCACCGCCCCACGGATTATACCTGATAAAAGTCGACTACCCGCGTAATTTAAATCTTTGAATCTTGCCCGTTGCCGTTTTTGGCAATTCATCAACAAACTCAACCCAGCGCGGGTACTTCCATTTCCCGATGGAATTTTTAACCAAGTCTTGTAGCTCTTTACGAAGCTCTGCTGAACCCTCACCGCTTTTTAGAATAACAAATGCCTTTGGCTTAATCAGCTCTGCATCATCTTCATGGGCAACAACGGCAGCTTCTAAAACCCTCTCATGAGTAATAAGCGCCGATTCAACTTCAAACGGCGAAACCCAAATGCCCGAAACTTTGAACATATCATCTGTGCGCCCGCAATAATGATAATAACCATCCTCATCGCAAGTATATTTATCACCAGTTCGCGTCCAAACCCCTTCAAAGGTTGCCCGCGTTTTCTCACGTTGGTTCCAATATCCTTCTGCAGCTGACCCGCCAGAAACACAAAGTTCGCCAATATCGCCGATGCTGACTTGTTCACCACTTTCATCAATCAACTTTAAACGGTAGCCGTCAAACTCACGGCCTGAAGTCCCATAACGAATTTCACTTGGCACATTAGACAAAAAGATATGCAGCATTTCTGTCGAACCGATACCATCTATAATATCAACCCCAAACTTTGAAAACCATTGGGTGCCCACATCTTTAGGTAAAGCCTCACCTGCCGAAACACACAAACGCAATCGAGATAGCGCTGGTGATGGCGCACATTTTTTATCGGCCAAGATGGCCGCATACAAAGTTGGCACCCCAAAATAAAGTGAGACTTGATACTCTTCTAAAACCCTAAATACATCTTGCGGGGTTGGCCGACTAGGCAGCAATATTGTGGTTGCACCCACAGACATGGGAAAACTAATGGCATTGCCTAAACCATATGCAAAAAAGAATTTGGCCGCTGAAAAGCATATATCTTCATGGCGCACCCCCAATACATTTTTACCATACGTATCGGCCGTAAATCGCATTGCAGAATGAATGTGCTTTGTACCCTTTGGCTGTCCCGTCGAGCCAGATGAATAAAGCCAAAAAGCAACTTCGTCAGGTGATGTTTCAACAGTTGCATAGGTTTCACTTTCACATGCCAACACATCATCAAAGTTTTGATAACCTTCAACCTCACCATCTACGATGATAACTTTTTGCAAAGCATCAATTTCTTTCAGCACGGGCTTAACCACATCAAACAACGCCGCAGAAACAAACAACACTTGCGCCCGACAGTCTTTTAGTATGTAGCGATACTGCTCTGTCACCAACAAGGTATTAAAAGCAACAGGAATGACCCCCGCTCGAACGGCGCCAAAAAACGCCACTGGCCAACTCACCGTATCAAGCATCAGCAACGCAATTCTGTCTTCACGCTTAATATTCAACGCCCCCAAAGCGTTGGCCATCTGACAGCTAGATTTTTGCAATTGGGCATATGACATCGAGCATGCAGGATCTATAAAAGCTGCTTTATCACCAAAGCCTTTTTCCACATTTCCATCAACAAAATCACTTGCCAAATTGTACATCATCTACCTCACAAATCCGTTTTAAACCCCAAGATACCTTTGCTGCAATTTTTCATCACTTTGCAACTGCTTTGATGTTCCCGTCCAAACCACTTTTCCCTTTTCAATAATCACATGGCGATCAGCCAATTTAATCAAATCTGCCACGTTTTTATCAACCACTAAAATTGATAATCCATTGTCGCGAATTTGACCAAGAGACATCCATATTTTATCGCGAATTAACGGCGCTAACCCTTCGGTTGCTTCATCAAGAATAAGCAGTTGTGGATTGGTCATTAAGGCGCGGCCAATGGCCAGCATTTGCTGCTCACCACCTGACAATAAATTGCCCATCGAACTGGAACGTGCCGCCAACTCAGGAAACATATCAAAGATCATTTCAAGCGACCACGGTTTGTCATTGCTTTGATGATTACTGGCCGTTGCAATTAGGTTTTCTTTCACCGTTAAATTTGGGAAAATTTGACGACCTTCAGGAACGAGTCCAATGCCCAAATTTGCAGTTTTGAACGATGGCAGTTTTGCAATCTCCAAGCCTTCAAACTTAATGGACCCACTTGATGGACTAACAATACCCATAATCGAATTGATCGTTGTGGTTTTACCCATGCCATTGCGCCCAAGCAGGGTCACCACTTCTCCGCGCACAATTGAAAAATCCATCCCAAACAAAGCTTGGCTTGTTCCATAAAACGCTTTTACACCTTCAAGAGATAACATCATCACGTCTCTCCCAAATAAGCACGGCGTACGTTTTGGTTCTCACGAATGTCTTGCGGACTTCCCGTGGCAATAATGCGCCCATAAACCAAAACGGAAATACGATCAGCCAAAGTAAACACCGCATCCATATCATGCTCAATTAACAGAATTGATTTTGTGCCATTCAAACTTTTTAGCATTTCCACCATGCTAGCGCTTTCACTTGGCCCCATGCCCGCCATCGGTTCATCAAGCAACATCAATTGCGGATTGGTTGCTAATGCCACTGCAATCTCAATCTGCCGCCGCTCTCCATGAGAAAGCGCGCTAACAACTGTATCTGCCTTTTTTTGTAAATTTGCGTCAGCCAAAATATCCATCGCGGGGCCACGCAATTTAGAAATTGAACGAGCAGGTTTCCAAAACCGAAACGAGTGACCATCTTGTGCCTGAACGGCAAGCGCCACGTTATCCAATACCGTCATCGACATGACCAAACTGGTGATTTGAAAAGACCGCGCTAGACCAAGGCGACAGCGTTTTTGAACGGGCAGATTAGTAATGTCTTGATCGTTAAAAATGATACTACCAGAATCTGGCTTTAACCCACCAGATAATTGCGAAATCAGCGTTGTTTTCCCCGCCCCATTTGGGCCAATAATCGCGTGGGTTTCATTGCGTTGTACATCTAAGCAAACATCATCAGTAGCTTGAACACCACCAAAGCTTTTAACTAAGTGGTCAATACGAAGAATAACATCACTCATGATTACCCTCCGCAGGTTTTTTGATGGCGCCATCTGATTTAAACCAGTTGGCAATTCCAGTCCGCCCGAGCAGCACCGCCAGTATAAGCATAATGCCAAATGGCAAATGCCAGTAAATAGTAAATCGAGACAAGACATCTTCTAAAACGATAAAAACGATGCCGCCAATAACAGGCCCAATAATCGTGCCGCCACCGCCAAGAATAACCATAAAGATCAACTCGCCCGACCGCGTCCAATCAATCAGTTCTGGAAATACAAAGCTTTCAGAATTGGCAAACAAAGCCCCCGCCAATCCGCACATTGCCCCTGATATAACATAAGCAGTTAGTCGATACGCAAAGGTGTTATAGCCAATAGCTGCCATGCGTTCTTCATTATCTTTTGCACCTTGCAACACCAATCCAAAACGCGAGTTGACGATACGGTGCACCATGTAAAGACAAATGAGCAACGCCCCAAAAGACAACAAAAACATATGAACTGAATTATCAAGAGAAATGAACGGCAGCTGTGAGCGCTCATCAATAGTCAAGCCATCATCACCGCCATAAGTATCAAGCGATAGCAAAAAATAAAACATCATTTGCGAGAACGCCAGAGTAATCATAATGAAATGAATACCCTTCGTTCGTAGCGAAATTGCACCCGTTATAAGAGCAAACAGCGCAGCCAAAACAATGGCAAAACCAATATGAAAGAACCCGTTACTGGTCGCGATTAAATCCATACCACCATAAACACTGTGATACGCAGGGATGCCCACTGCATACGCCCCTATACCAAAAAACACCGCATGGCCAAATGAAACCATACCGCCATAGCCCAAAATCAAATTAAGGCTCGTCGCAGCGATGCAAAGACAAACAAGTTTTGTTGCCAAGCTCAAATAATCTGACCCTGACCAAAACATCAGTAAAGGCACTGTCCCCAGCAAGCCGAGCACAATAAACGTCAACGCTCTATTCTTTAAAAACTGAACCATCATCCACGCGCCTTTGGTGGGAACAAACCTTGCGGGCGAAGCGCCAAAACAACTGCCATAAGAATATAAATTAACATTGCCGAAACGGCTGGCGCTGATGTTTCTGCTGCATTGCTAGACATAAACAGTTTAAAAATCGTATCGAGATAAGACCGCCCTAACGTATCAATCAACCCGATCATAATAGCTGCAATAAACGCACCCTTCATTGAGCCAACGCCACCAACAACAATAACCACAAACGCCGTAATAATGATCTGGTTGCCCATACCGATTGAAGCTTCAGAAATCGGCGAGATCAACATGCCCGCAATACCAGCCAGCACAGCGCCTAAGGCAAATATCATCGAGAACAAAAATTGGATATTGATCCCCAACGCCGACACCATGGTGCGGTTAGATGCTCCTGCTCGAATGAGCATACCGATGCGCGTGTGATTAACCAGATAGTACAGCCCCGCGGCAATAAGCAAACCCGCCAAAATAATCACAAGACGAAATGTCGGGAAAACCACATCGGTAAATAGTGTAACCTGCCCATCAAGGAAGGCTGGCAACGGCACCGCAATACCCTGCGATCCCCATATCAAATGAACCGACGTATCAAAAACCAAAATCAAACCAAACGTCGCTAAAACATGATCGAGATGGCTTCGGGTGTAAAGGTGACGGATAACCAAAAATTCGGTTACATAGCCCACTAACGCAACAGCGGGAATTGCCAGCAATACCCCCCAAATAAATGAGCCCGTCCAAAAAGTCAGCGATGCGCAAATAAAGGCCCCAGCCATATACAATGAGCCGTGCGCAAGGTTGACCAAATCCATAATACCAAAGGTCAGAGATAAGCCTGCTGCTAGCAAAAAGAGCAATACGCCCAATTGCATGCCATTCAAAAACTGAATGAATAGTAGTGTTGTATCCATGCCGTCAAAAATTCTTTATAAATTATCAAAAAAAACAACCCCGATACTTCGCTAAAAAAGCAACGCATCGAGGTTGAGAAAAGCAAAATGCTTATTTGATTTTACAATCTTTCACGTAAGGATCTTGGTGATTGGTGTAAACCGTTTTAATGATTTTCGTTGTCCAAACCCCATCAGCATCGGCCACAACTTCACGAAGGTAGAAGTTTTGAATTGGCATACCATTTTTACCGTATGTAAACTTACCGCGCACTGACGGGAAGTTCGCAGAGCGCATAGCTTTACGCATCTCATCTTTTTTGGTCAAATCACCGTCGACAGCTTCTACTGCAGACTTGATTAGATACATCGTATCATAAGCTTGCGCCGCATAAAACGATGGATAAGAACCATACTTTTTCTTAAACGAAGACACGAACAATTTGTTCTGTGGCGTATCAAGATCAGGCGCCCAGAAGTTCGTCATACGTGAACCAAGCACACCTTTAAAACCAGCTTTTTGTAGTTTTGGCAGCGCAATTGAATCAACGGTAAACACCGTATAAAGCGGCAACTTTCCTTGCAAGCCAGCTTGTTGATATTGTTTAATGAAAGCACCGCCAGCTTTACCTGGATAGAAAATAAAGATTGCTTCTGCACCAGATGCTTTTGCTTTTGCAAGCTCCGCTGAGAAATCCAATTGAGCATCTTTGCCCCATTTGGTTAGATCTTTACCAACAATTTTACCCTTAAATGTACGTTCAACACCTGCGGCCATATTTTTGCCCGCAGCATAGTTAGGTGCCATAATATAAATTGATTTCACACCTTGCTGGTTCAAAACCTCACCCATCGCCATTGGTGTTTGGTCATTTTGCCAAGATGTAGAGAAAAAGTTTTTATTACATAATTTTCCAGCAATTGGAGACGGGCCAGCATTTGATGAAATCAAAAACGTACCAGCATCAAGAACGGTTTTACGCGATGCCATCAAAACATGTGACCAGATGAAACCTGAAACAAAATTTACTTTATCTTGCTTAACAAGTTTTTCTGTTTTCTGCTTGCCAATATCAGGCTTAAAACCATCATCTTCAATAATAAGATTGATGTCTAACTTGCCCATCTTGCCGCCCATTTGTTCAACTGCAAGTTCAACAGCGTTCTTCATGTCTTTGCCGATAACACCAGCTGGTGTTGTCAAGGTTGTGACAAAGCCAATTTTCACTTCGCCCGCCAACGCGGCCGCTGTGCTTATAGTACTTACACCCAACATAAGGCTTATAGATAATAGTTTTTTAAGCATTATTATTCCTCCCAAAAGTTATTTTGTCTGCTTACCAAATACCTTAGTATTGGAAATACTAAGAGTCCAACTTGAATTCATATTTTGTTATACGACAGTCGTCGTTATCTCTCCTAGACCATCAATTCCCGCATGAATTTTATCGCCGCGCACCACGGGCCCAACGCCAGATGGTGTTCCCGTCATAATCACATCACCTGCTTTGAGTTCCATGGAATGAGAAATGATAGAAATCACTTCAGGCACCGACCAAATTAAATCTGAAATATCACCACTTTGCTTTTCGATCCCATTCACCTCAAGCCAGATCTTCGCGTTGACTAAAGGCTGGCCTTCATCGATTAAATGAATGGGGCCACACGGGCCAGATTTATCAAACGACTTACCCCACTCCCAAGGTCGACCCATCTTTTTGGCTTGGCCTTGCAAGTCTCGCCGGGTCATATCAAGACCAACACCATAACCCAAAACATAGGTGTTAGCGTCTTGGATTTTTATATCTTTACCTGATTTAGAAACGTAAACGACCAGCTCACACTCATAATGCAAATTTTCAGTTTGTGGCGGATATTCCCACTTGCCACCAATATCATGCACCGCATCAGCCGGTTTCATAAAAAAGAACGGAGGCTCACGATCAGGGTCATGGCCCATCTCGCGCGCATGGTCTGCATAATTTCGCCCAACACAAAACACTCGATTAACTGGAAATTTCTGATCGCTACCATTGATGGATAAAAACGGTTGAGCGGGTGGTTCAATAATAAAATTCATTAGGGATTTCTCTGCAAATAAATCAAAGGTCAGATCCGCATGCTGGCAGAAAAGTTGTTATGCCACAAGGTCTCTATCCCTGACACGCTCTAAGGGTTCTGATCCAACTTGAGGCGCATTATCCGACAAAAGCTTGCCCCATAAAGGTCGCCTCGTTAGGGTATGGCTTTGATCCCCATAAACAATTGAAGCTTCTTATGAACACTCCACCACTGCGCCTTAATAAAAACATCACTCGGATAAAAGAAGAAGGCGCTTTTGCCGTTTCAGATCGCGCCATGCACTTGGCATCACAAGGCCATGACGTTATCAACCTAGGTATTGGTCAGCCAGATTTCTTGCCGCCCAAACACATTCTTGCTGCCGCTGAAAAAGCTGCCATCGATG
>Ga0256834_1000869_pt1 | contig 21380 bp, 13 predicted proteins | sample 4281140metaG_FD_190536 | JGI IMG/M metagenome (GOLD analysis project Ga0256834, IMG submission 190536) | Hydrothermal vent microbial communities from East Pacific Rise, Pacific Ocean - 4281-140 | ecosystem: Environmental > Aquatic > Marine > Hydrothermal vents | place: Pacific Ocean: East...
TTGTGAATTGACAATCATTAGGCCCATGAGGAAGAAGAACAGGGCGATACCTGCCGGCATTCCATAAACCTTATTGACATCCAACTCAGGTGGCAGCATCAGCCAGTACCAAGTGCTTAAGGTGTGGCGTGCACGGACTTCACCATTGCTGCCATCCCAGTTTGCAAAGGAGACGGGGATAAACTGACCTTCATCAAAATTGACATCACCACTGGCACCCCCTTTACGTGAGCGTGTCATCAATATCTGCCACTCGCCCTCTTTCCAACCAGCTAGACTCTTCAAGCTTCTATCCTTCATACGCGGCTCAAGCTTATTGTTGGGGCCAGTGGCATCCAACAGCATGGCTGATTCACGTTTTTCAGGTTTGACACTTCCAGCATTCCAATACCAGATCGTGGTGTTACGCTTGGCATCACCGTGTCGGAAGAGTGGTTTCTCAACCGGCCGTACTGCGTAGGCGTTCTCTTTAGGGAACTGAATCGCCATCGCATCAGGAAACATCTCAAGGTTTTCATCTTGTAGGTCGGTAAAGTAGTCAATACCAGGACGGCTCTCGGTGCGATCATTAAACGAGAGTAGGAATGCGATATCCTTGTCATTGTAGAGCACACGCACAGTGACGGCGTTATTGAGAGGCGTAAAGAGGCGGTCCTCTTTGATGATATTGGGCACCATCGGCAGCGTAACCGCAGGAGCCTGTGACCAACGCTCATCTTCCAGCGATGTTGGCAAACTACCCACCAACTTCATGCCAGTGACAACAGGGCCATCGACAGGTTGTACGGTGGTATCACGCAGGCTGTAGACAAAGTTGGCAATATGCCAGCGGTCATCCAGGCTCACTGGATCAGTATTGCCCTCTTCTACCGCACGATGGGCAGGCATTGGGGTACCAGGGATACCAATTGAGAGACGAGCATAGATATTCCTGATCGTCTTATCACGCTCATCTTCACCTTTAGCTGTCGATTGAGTGGCGCGCCATGTCCAAGGTTTGCTCAGATCTCGTGGCCAGATGCGGTTACCCCAATCATCCTCTAGCTTCTTGCCGGAGAGGATGTTGCCACGACCCTCTACTCCATGACACTCCTTACAGGATTTAAGGAAGGCTTTACGACCCTTCTCAATTGACTCATCAGAGTAGGCGATCTGTCCCACTAGTGGCTCATTGTCGGAGACCACATTGAAGTCAGTCTTGGTGTAACGACCCTCATCATCAAACAGCTCATCATCAGCATCTTCTGGTGCCCATGCGAGAGTTAGATCGAAGCTTTTGATAATAGGTAGCAGACTGTTAATCTGCTCATCACTCATCACTGTCCTCCAACCTGGCATGCCGGTTCCTTGCAGACCAAACTTGATGGTATTGAAGAGATCCTTATCCAACGGCAGCTGAGTACCCGGTGAGCTTTTATACTTAAAGAGCGCAAGGGTGAAGTCTCGTGGTTTGGGGTACATGAGCTCTGCTGCAACACCATCACCCATACCAAATTCACCATGACACACTTCACAACGGAACTTATAGAGCGCCTCTCCTTTAATGTTTTTACGTTTTGCCCGCACCTCATTTTTGATAGCTGTGACCGCTTTTGATACTTCAGGGTCCCAGATACGCGGCACCTGACCGTTGTAGTCAAAGATAAAGGTGATCACATTCCAAACATCATTTTCACTCAACATCTCATGCCAAACGGGCATTGCAGAGTTCCACGGCGTACCCTCTTTGGGTAGTCCAGGACCACCGGTGGTGATACGCCAGAAGAGGAATGACTCCTGCAACTGTGGAATGATGGTTGGGTCTAGAAAGTTAATCGGCTGTGGGTTAAAGCCCTCTGCATAATGGCCTTTACCATCCAGCAGATCACCATGACAGTAGAAACAGTTTTCATAGTAGACATCACGACCGGCCAATACCGCCGTATCGTATTTCTCCCAACCCGCCTCTTTATCGACAGCGATAGTCGCTAAGATATCTTCACGCACCGGATTCTCTAGCGAACCCAGGTCAAATTTTTTGTTGTAGACCTTGAGGGATGATGGCGGTGCAGGATGCACTTGGCGCAGCTCAACCGGCGCATCATTACTCGGCTTAACCAAACCATAAACGGTGTAGCCAATAATGGCTGGGATCAAGATTAAGAAACCCCAACGAACAACCGTTTTATCATCATCACGCAGTACCGCAAAAATGGGCTGTTGAAACTCAGCCCAACGCTTATCTTCAAATGAGTAGTAGAGCAGCACACCAATCACCACGATGATCATGTACTGCACCAACAGGGTCAAAGGAAGCAGCGGTGGAAAGGCGTTATCCAGTACCAAATAGGCGATAACAATAACTAATATCGCCTGCCAAAATGCAGGTATTTTTAAATTTCTCACTCTTTCTGCTCCAGCAACAGGTCGACAATCATCTTCAGCTCCTTCACCGTCATCTTCTCTGCAAAATCAGCAGGCATAACACCTGGAGAGAAGCCTTCGACAATTGCCGCAGCCGGATCGGTAATGCTTAGCGTGATCTGCTCGGCACTCTGGCTTGAGCCGATGCCATTCAACGCAGGGCCAACTGAAGACTCACTACCCAACATGGAGTGACACGCCTGACAACCATATTTTTTAAGCGCCTCTTCTGCCGTCGCAGCGGATGCAGGAGCACTACCTACAGCGGGCACGGCTACCACTGGCGGCGCCTCAGTGGGCAACTCAACCGTGACATCATTACCATCTTTTGCTTGGAGGAATGCGATGATGGCATTGATCTCAATTTCAGTCAGTTCGATCGGTGCTTTGTTAACCGCAGGCATGGGGGATTCGGTATCATTACTCCCTTTTTTACCAAAGCTAGCCACTACATAAGCACCTGGGTCAACCATCGACTCATGCAGATACTCCTCAACACTGGTCGCTTTGCCTTTATATCGCTCATCGGCAAGATGCTCTTCCGACACACCAGCCACATTCATCACCAGTAGATCAGGCGCACGACCCAGTGCATTGTGGCAGAGAGCACAGGTCCCCTTTCCACTAAACAGCGTCTCACCCAGAGCAATATAGCTATCCATCGTCAAAGCACCCAGATCAACCTTCTTCTCAACGGGTGCCTCACCCTCTACTTGGGGAAGAAGATTGGCCACCAGGGTGAAAATCAGGATCATGCCAAGGCTGAAACCGAGTGATTTACTCAACACATTCATGCCGCACCTCCATCAGCACTCACAGCCGGTTTGGGCTGTTTGGTGGCGCTCAAATTGGCAATCCAGAACATAAACAACACCAGGATCAGAAACAGCACAGTAACAAGGGTAATCATGTTACCGGCGTATCCGATGGTCGGGATAAAGTTATCAGGCGAGTTATCTTTCATCACCGTATAGACATGCCAATGGGTCTTCACTGAAGAGCGTACATAGCCCATCAATCCCATCAGCCAAGTGAAGGCGACCGGCAGTGCAAAGAGTGCATACTGCGCCCGATCAGGCACCTTGCCCCAGTAAGAAGGCAATGTTTTAGCCCCTTTAAAGAGGAAGGCATCCAGCGTGATGCCCACTACGATCACCACCAGTGTTGAGCTCACCTGCATCACCGATGAACCCACCTTATAGACCGTGTTGGTGAAGTAACCGTAATAGACACCGGCAAAGATCACATTAACCATCGCAACAACGTAGATCGCAACCATCAGCGCATTACCAAAAGGTGCCCACGAAACGGTGGCTACCTTGTCTGAACGGCGATAGAGCTGAAACGACAGGAAGGTGACAATCAGCATCAAATTCACCGCAATATTCTTCGCTGGCATGATACCCAAAGGCCCAAGAAGATGATGATGGCTACCCCCCAGTGCGGCTATTTCAGAGGCAGAGAGAATCAATGTGTGCGGTGTCACCCAGATCAAGAAACAGACCACCAAGACAAAAGCGATCATTTTGATCAACGGTTTATAGCGCTCCGACCCTTCCGTACGCGACATGCCCGCCCATAGATAGTAGTTAGCTGCCAACAGAATAGTGCCGATCAAAACCGCCTGCACAATAAACAACCACGCCAAAATACCCCCCATTGCGGTGATACCCATCTGCTGTGAGTAGGCGTAGATCTCTGCCATCAACCAGTAACCGGCAAACGGCAGCGGTAGAAAAGAGAGAATGGCGATAAAGTTGGAGGTGTACCCCATCCAGTCGTAGTGCGCCCGCTTCTCTGGGTCACGGGTGCTGAGAAATTTGAAGGCAGCATAGGCCCCCACCACCGCACCACCAAAGGCGATATTGGCGATAAAGCGATGTAGATTAATCGGATTCCAGAGCGGCCCTTTCATCACCTCCCAAATATTCCCCACCACCTGCCCCACTTCATTGACACCAGAGGGTGCCATCATAAAGGTGGCCCAAGAGTTGGCCATCACCATGATGGTCATACCCGCTGCATTCAGCAACAGACCCAAGGTGAGATGCAACCATTTCAGGTTGCCGTAACGCATTGCATTCCAGCCGTAGTAGTAGGTGTAGAGAAAAAAGCTCTCAAAAAAGAAGAGCGATGCATAGACCAACATCTGCGCACCAAAGACATGCGTCAAATAGGCCATAAGGTCGGGGTAGAGGGTAAACAGCGCGAAGGCAAGTGCTCCACCGATGATCGCCGTGATCGAAAAGCCAGTCAGGCTGATCTTCATGAACTCATGCGCCATACTATCGTAACGCTCATCCCCAGTGCGGAATCCAACCAGCTCAATAACCAAGACAAACAGAGGAATAGCCAGTACCAGAGCACCAAAGAAGAGATGTAGCTGGGCCAAAATCCAGACAACTGCACGGCTGCTCACACCGATATCGGGGTAGTCACTCCGACTCGGTTTTTTCATCTGGTAGGGGACAACCTCTTCAGCTTCGCTCGCCTCTGTTTTAACCGCTGGCTCGAAACTATCATCCCCTTCAATATGGACGCGGCCCATTGGACTGATGCGCTCTTCAAGCGTATCAGAGACACCGGCAGCGACAGAGACGCTAGGAACAGTCACCCCTACAATAAGCAGTGCAAGTAAAAATGCACCTATAAACGCTGAGAACGAACGAATGCAGCCCAGCTTGCTAACTCTTTTAAAACTCATTGCTGATGTTCCCCGTTTAACCTGCCGGTGTTAGATCCCAATTAAGTGGAAGCCCCTGAATATTCATAATGAAGTGATTCAAGCCGTAAAAAACGGCCAGTGCAATTCCAAATGCCACCACTATAAGCACCACAGATCCTGCACCACCTGATTTTTCATTACTCATCTGATAACCCCCACTAACCGTGTTGGACGACAACACCGCCCGAATAGATCAACAACCAATAAAAAAAGGTCAAAATAGCCAGCAGCGCAGCCCAAAATAGCTTTGGCCCCCAAGTGTTCGACCCCGAATCAGGCGTGGTGGATTGCTGTTCATCAGACGCTTTATTCATCTTTTGACTCCTCATAAATTGAGACATTTAAAATGCTATTCGAAGCAACACTGCAAATTGTAGGCCAGCTAGTTCAGCAATAAAGAGAAGCAACTTGAGTAACCTATAAAAAATAGGCTTAATCACTTGAAAGCAATGAATTAACAACATTAGAAAATTGCATACTTATAGTAATTAGCCAATGGGAAACCCCCTAGCAAGCAGGTAAAATCAGCACACTTTAATGAACAAACCTTTCAGCCATCAGAGAGCCACTGATCAAAATGGCTCAACATCTATAGCCTGTTTAAAACCTCTCTCCGATCCACAACGCCCACTATAGATAGATAACAAATATAGAAATTAGCTATTCATATAGCCACTACCATACTCAACAGCACACGCTTGAACACTACGGACAAGGCACAAGAAACAAACACCACCAGTAGAACGATATGTTCAATGCCAGATAAATATTGTTACGATAAAAATATTGAAATAGCACTTTTATCGTGAAAACTACGGAATAACCAAGCCGTGTAAAATACCCACTAATTGGTTAAATAGTCTATTAAATTGCTGATTAGATAGTGCTTATAGAGCAGATAAGAGGCCACCATCTCTACTCTAAAACAATCACTTGGTACGCTTTCTGCATTAGCTTACTTAAATCACATTTGGAAATTTGTACATGTCCCCCTATCAAAGAACCACTGAAGCCCTACGCAATCTTTTAATCAATGGTGATGAAGTCGATCGCTGCTATGCCGCACGCGCATTAGGCATCATGGGAGATAAGGAGGCTGTTGAAGCACTTATTGACTCACTACGCGATGAAGATATCGATGTCTGTGTTGATGCCGTTGAGGCGCTCGGGCGCATTGGCGATATCAGCGCAACCTCTTCAATCATCGAATCATTAGAGAATGACTCCAGTGGTGATGTCTGCATCGCAGCAGCCACTTCACTGGGCCAACTAGGTAGCGAAGAGGCGATTGAGTCACTGAAAGGTGTGATCCTGAAGCGTCCTGAACGTATCGAGTGGGAAGATCAATGGGATAGCTGGTGGGATATTCAATTAGAGGCTGTCAAGACACTCGGCAAGCTTGGCCGAGAAAGCAATGTGCAGACCCTGCTCGACATTATCGACGATGAAGGGCATCAAGATATCGAGTGTGAACTGCTCGCCACATTGGCACAAACACCTGGCAAAGGTGTCGATAGCGTCATCAGCCGCCTGCAAAATGAAGAGCTACGCCCACAAAATCGCTGGCGTGCGGCTCGTGCACTGGGCAAAGCTGACGCACCAGAGGCTATCACCGCATTGGGCCGCGCACTTCAGATGGGGATACCCGAAATTCGTGCAGAGTCCGCTGCTGCACTGGCAGAACAAGGGGCACACCGCTATCTCCGCCCTCTGCTTCTGCTGATTCGTGACGATAGCGAAGTGGTACGCAAAGCAGCTCTCCAAGCCATCACCACACTCGCAGCTAAAGCTGATGTGGAGAATGAGCTGCCAGAAGATCTGCTCTCACTGGTCAGTGATCCGAGTGATAGTGTACGTACAGCACTCTTTGAGACGCTGGCAAGCCTGATCAAACCAGGCCAGCAACCTCTTAGTGATGAACTACTTGAAGCGATCATCCCCAATCTAGAGTGCAGTGACTTCAACACCGCCAGCGCCACATGCACCCTATTAGGAAAAAATGGCGATCAGCGGGCTGTACCCCCACTCCTCATACTGATGAACGATCCATCCAAATATCTGATGACACGCCGCCAAGCCACCCTAGCCTTGGGTGAAATGGGCGACAATAGCCGTGAAGTGATCGAAGCACTCGCACACACTGTCGGTGATAAAGAGCAGACTATCCGACTCGCCGCACTCACCGCACTACGCGCACTGCACCGTGATGATGAGCCAAGCGAAGTGGCTGCCACCAACCCTGAAGTGACCACAGGGAGTGATGAGACTGAAGAGAGCGAAGCACCATTAACACCGCTCGGCATCATCCTCGCCGCCATTCAGGGGAAAATTGAGATCAACAGCAACAAATCTGAAGCAGCCAACAGCAAAGAGACGGATGAAGAGCAGAGCCAAGATGAGGCTCAAGTTGAAGCTGCTAAAGAAGAGCTGGCAGTGGCCACTGAAGCGGCAAGCGAAGAAACCAGCTCCTCTCTCGCAGAGATAGCCGCCAGCAGCCGCAAGGAAAAGCCAGAGTTGATGCTGCCTGCACATGATAATCGCGTTGTCCAACCGGGTGAATTCAACACGGCCAAATCAACCATGGATGCTATCGCCCTCGACAATGTTGAGGTAACACTCGGCCTGCACGAAGAGAGTGCCGAAGAGCAGCCAATTGATAAAGAGACAGAGCACTACTTAGGTGTCGCAGAGGAGAGCAAGGCGTTAATGACCCGCATGCGCTCCCAACGTGAGATCACCGCTGAACAAGATGTACGTCTACTGGGCCTGCGTATTCTCATCGGCCTCGACACCGAAGAGAGCAGCCAAGCACTGATCAATGCACTCAATGATGAAGATAACACCGTCAGAAAAGAGGCCGCCTTAGCCATTGCAGAGAGTGTTGAGCAAGGCGCAACACACCCTATATTAATGGATGCCCTCGGCTCTATGGTGGCTCAGTTGGTGTTGGGTGAACGCGACCTACGCCGCGCCTGCGCCCGCGCTTTAGGCATATTGGGCAATCACGCTGCCGCCACCCCTCTGTTAAATGCACTGCAAGATGATGATCTCAATGTCCGCATTCAGGTGATGGATTCACTCTCTCACCTGCTAACTCGCGGGCATGACCCTATCGCCTCTGACCACATGGTCACCGATCCAGTCTCCGCCAAGATGGCTGCTGAAGCGATTGCTGAGCAGCTGGCACACAAAGATATCAGCATCCGTGTCGCTGCCGCTCGTGCACTGGCCAAAATCGTTCAGCTAGATGAAGCAGAAGAGATCGCCCAAGAGATGATCGAAAAGACCATCGACTCCGTCTTTGAGCAAGATGGGGATGAAGCTAGAACACTCGGCAAAATTCTGCGTCAGGCAGAGCTTGAGATGGTGACCCAAAAGTTACTCAACAAACTGGATGAGGCGGAAGATAGCGTCGTACGCAGCGTAGCGATCGAAATGCTAGAAGAGCTATATAACCCTGAAACTAAAGCGGCCTAAGCCGGTCACTAAGATAACCCCTATTAGGAGAGATCAAGATGAAGAAACTGCTTATTTCCACCACGATTGCTGGCCTCTGTGCAGTACCATTGGTTGGCCAGGCTTCCACCTATAAAGAGGTGGCCGTCAGCAACGGTGGTACCATCACAGGAACCGTCGCCTACTCTGGTAAAGAGCGCAAACCAAAGATCTACTCAGTCACCAAAGATAACGATATCTGTGGCACCGAAGCGCGCAGAATCGAATATGTACGTGTTAACAACGGCAAGTTGATGGACAGTGTGGTCTACCTTGAGAAGGTTAAAGAGGGCAAAGCCTTCCCCGCCGATATCGGTAACGGCACTGTTATACAAGAGGGTTGTGAGTTCATCCCATTCCTTGGCGTGATGAAGAATAAGCAGAAGATCAGTGCAATCAACAAAGACCCTATTTTGCACAACATCCACACCTATGAAATTCTTGGTCGCGTTAAAAAGACCGTTTTCAACATCAGCCAACCAGATCAAAACACCGTTACCAAAACCGTCAAGCTAAAGAAAGGCGCTGCAATGAAGGTTGAGTGTGATGCCCATGACTTCATGCATAGTTTTGTATTTGTAGCCAAAAACCCCTACTTCTCGGTTGTGGCAGAGGATGGCAGCTACAAAATTGACAACATACCCGCGGGTAACTACAAAATCAAAGCGTGGCACGGCACTCTGAAAGATCAGAAAGGCAAAATTGATGTAGCCGCAGGTGGCACTGTTACCATGGATTTCAACTTCAAAAAATGAGTGAAATTACCTCAATAAACCCACAGACAGCAAAGCCTAAATGGCGTCCAGCACCGCTTGATTATTTGGCTATCATCGCCGGAATCATCAATGTACTGGTGATCGGTTACATCATCGTCAACTGGTTCTTTAACAACTAAATCTCTCGTCAGAGCGATTGGCTAGGAGTCTGCCCTATCGGGCAGGCTCCTCTATCACTACGACCCATTTTTATAGAGTACGCTCATCCATGTCGACACCTGCTATACAACAGAATGATGACCTTCAGCCACTGCCGAGTTACGACTCCATCCTATTAGCCGTTGACTCATCAGACCACTCCAATCACGGTATTATTGAGACGATGGGGTTGGTTAAACTCTATGGCAGTCGCATCACCTCTGCCCATGTCTATGCCGCAAAACTGCATGACCAGCGTTTCCGCCAAATGGAGGGAGGGCTACCCGATCAGTATCGTGAAGAGGAGGAGTTAGAGCGTCAGCGTGATGTGCATGATGACCTCATCACCAAAGGGCTGTCGATCATCACTGACTCCTATCTGGATCAGGTTGATGAGCTGGCTAAAAAAAGCAATACCAAAGTTGAACGCTGTTCACTTGAAGGGAAAAACTACCGTGAATTGGTTAATGAGGCCAATAGCGGTAAATATGATCTGATGGTGATGGGGGCTCTCGGTCTCGGTGCCATCAAATCAAGCCGTATTGGCACGGTTTGTCAGCGTCTTAGCCGTCGTAACAAGATCGATACATTGATCATCAAAAAACCAGGAGAGCAGCTCAGAAAAGGCCCCATCGTGGTCGCTGTTGATGGCTCCAACAAATCTTATGGCGGCCTATTAACCGGCCTATCCTTGGCTCAAAATTGGGGCTGTGAGATCAAAATTGTCTCCGCCTTCGACCCCTACTACCACTACGTCGCCTTCAACCGCATTGCCAGTGTTCTATCAGAAGAGGCGGGAGAGGTATTCAAATTTCAGGAGCAGGAGAAGCTGCACGAAGAGATCATTGACTCGGGCCTAGCTAAGATCTACCAAGGCCATCTCTCTGTTGCACAATCAATCGCCCGAGACTACGGCATTGAACCAGAGACGGCGCTACTCGATGGCAAACCACACGATGTGATCGCCCGTTATCTGCGCGAAACTAAACCGAGCCTGCTGATTCTTGGCACCACCGGCATCCACGCCGATGCTGATCTTGATATCGGCGGCAACACAGAATATCTACTTAACGATGCTGAGTGCGCCGTACTATTAAGCCAACGTGAACATAAACCACAGGTCGACCGTTTGGCTGATGTCACCACCTCCTGGACCAAAGAGGCGGAGCAGCGCATGACCCGCGTCCCCTCCTTTGTGCGCCCCATGGCCAAAATGGCGATCCTACGTTACGCCCAAGAGAAGGGGCACACCGTCATCACCGAAAGCATTGTTGAAGAGGCAACCGCCCAGCTGATGCCAGGCCATGCTGAAGAGGCAATGGGTGAGATTGTTGATGCCTATGATGCCGGCAAGCTGAAACGCAAACCCAGTGCCAAAGAGATCATGGCGATGCGCTGGCATGAGGACGCAACAGCACTGTTGCTCACCGTTAAAGAGCTCAGCCTACGCGGCAACCTCAGTATGCGTGCTGAGAAACGTGCCCGCACCGATGGTAATCGTGAAGTGAGAGCCGAACATATCCGTCCCTTCCTCGATGATACCGTTGAGATCAAAGCCTTCCAGCCTGGCAGTGATGCCCTTGAAGAGCATGCCGCTGCAGTTAAGCAAGAGAAAATCGGCGAGCTACACTGGCAGGTTGCCGCCCTCGCCCGCCTAATGCGTGTCCCTGAGGGTTTCATGCGTGATAGTTCCAAACAGCGTATCGAAGAGTATGCCCGTGACCGAGGTGAAAGCGCTGTCACGCTAGAGATTGCAGAACAGGGGTTGGCCATCGCACGCAAAGCGATGGCGTCACAGATGCAAGATGGAGGAGAGAAACCTGCCGCAGGCGGGGGTTGCCCACTCTCAATGGGTAAAAAAAGTGAACCCAGCAAATTCATCTGGAGTGAAGCTGCTGAAACCCGCATGAACTCAGTGCCTGATGGTTTTATGCGTGATCTAACGCGCCAGCGTGTCGAAAGCTTTGCCGAGAGCAAAGGGGGCACTGAGATCACTTCAGAGCTGGTTGATGAGCAATATAACAAGTGGAAGAGTGGTTCCAACAAGGTTGAACAGGCGATGGATTGGGATGAGGAGGCGCTACAACGTCTACAACGCATCCCTGATTTTGTACGCGGTATGGTGAGCAAAGAGATCGAACGCTGCGCTCGTGAGATGGGTTTGGATCGTGTCAATAAAGAGGCCATGCAGAAAGCCAATGAAACCTGGATGGGCAATGCTGGTTTCCACTCTGAATCCAATCCTGATCAGTATAAAGAGTAACCATGTCCATTTATAAACACTTTTTTAAACGAACCGTAGGGTGGGCGGGTCATTTGTGCCCACCGGGCATTGAAAGCCAAATTTTAGTGGGCACAAATAAACGCGCCCACCGCACAGCATCATGAACGATCTCTTCCTTATTGCCATCAACCTCACCCGCCGCTGTAATTTGGCGTGTGAACACTGTTATATGGATGCTGAGGCACGTCTCGATGGCAGCGAAGGCGAACTCTCCACTGATGAGATCAAAGGGCTGTTGGATGAGATCGCCTCACGCAGCAACGAGACGATGGTGGTACTCACCGGCGGTGAACCGCTGATCCGCCAGGATATCGAAAAACTGGTTAGCCACGGCAATCAGCTTGGTCTCTCCATGGTGATCGGCACCAATGGTGTGTTGCTGGATGAACAGCGGGTCAAGAATTTAAAAGCAGCGGGGGCCATGGGCATTGGTATCAGTCTCGATTCACTAGACCCAAGCCACCATGATGCATTTCGCGGCTGTACCGGCAGCTGGGAGAAGACTCTCAACGGCATGGAACTCTGCCGTCAGAATAACCTGCCATTCCAGGTTCACTTCTCCGTCACTGAGAAAAACGCCCACGAAGTGCAGTCGATGATCGACTTCACCAAAGCCTCTGGCGCACATGTGCTCAACATCTTTTTTCTGGTCTGTACCGGACGCGGTGAGTCGATGTCAGACATCACCCCCTACCGCTATGAGCAGGTGTTACAACAGCTGGTTGAGGCACAGGCACAGACACAGGAGCTGATTATCCGCGCCCGATGCGCACCACACTACAAACGGGTCGCCTATCAGCACCACCCTGAGTCCACCCTCACCCGTGCCGAAGGGTATGAAGGCGGCGGCTGTCTGGCAGGACTGCACTACTGTCGTATCACCCCCGAGGGTGGCGTAACAGCCTGCCCCTATATTCCCGACGAAGATGGCAGCATCCGTAAAGAGAGCTTCTGGCAAATTTGGGATAACGCCTCCACCTTCAAACAGTTGCGTAACCCAACACTTAACGGCAAGTGTGGCCAGTGCGAGTTCCAGAAACTCTGCGGTGGCTGCCGAGCTAGACCCTTAGCGATGGGCGGCACCTTGATGGATACTGACCCTTGGTGCAGTCATACGCCAAGCAGCGCGGCGATGATCGAACCACTAGTGGTCGAAAGTAACAGCCAAGTCAATTGGTCACCCGAGGCGGAGAAGCGCTTAGAACGTGTACCCAGTTTTCTACGCAAGATGGTACGCAAACGGGCCGAAGCACATGTCACCGAGCTGGGTGAAACCATCATCACGACTGAACATATGGCCACCTTGGCAGCCCGCCGCTTTGGCGACAAATTCCCTGGTCAACAGCCCAATATGTCCGGTATGCCCATGGCGATACCCACTAAAGAGATACCATCAAGCCGTGGGCTTGCTTGGACACTCGAGGCAAAAGCACACCTTGAGACCATCCCTAGTTTCCTACGTGATGGGGTGTTTCAAGTCGCTGAAGATGTTGCCCATAGCGAGGGGCGGTTAGAGGTCAATATTCAACTACTCAACCGCCTGGATGAGGAGTGCGATCAATCACGCACCCTGCCCTGGCATACAAAAGCTGAGGTGCAACTTGAAGCATTCCTATCCACACGCTCAAAGCAGGCAAGCATTTTCATTCAGCCCAGCATGGAAGCTGCCGCCGAGCGAGAGGCCAAGCAACGGGATGCCATCATCGTTTTACCTGAAGATGTGGCAAAAATAGTTGAGACCCAACTCGCAGGGGTAAGCTGGGAAGATGAGGCTCTAAAACGGGTTGAATCAGCCCCCGATTTTATCCGTGCCGGCATTAAAAAAGCGGCTGAATTTAACGCACGCAGTGAGGGGCTAAAGCAGATTGATACCCTCTCACTCACCCGTTTTCGTAACAAAGCAATGATGCGTGCCGTCAAACGAATGAAGCGCTTTGGAATGAACAAATTGAGCTTTGATGGTTTTGCTATCGCTCAGGAGCGTGTTCCTCGTCTGCAGGAGAACAGCCAAGCTGAGACGCGTTTTACTGAGATTCAGGAGTATATTGAATCAAAACAGGACGAAGATGGATCGGGCTTAGGTCTGCTCGACCGTGAACTGCTGGATAAGATGAAAATAGAGTTGGAGGGATAGTTTAGTAAATTTATAGAGTGGACAGATTGTTTATCTCCACATAGTAATTGGATAGCAACGGTGGGCACAAACAGCATGCCCACCCTACACAGGTCAATATGAACGATACGGAAGTACTCATCATCGGTGGTGGCATCTCAGGCCTCTCGACCGCTAGTTGGCTGGCCCAACTGGGGATCGAGGTAGAGCTATGGGAGGCCAACTCACGCACGGGTGGGAAGATCCGTAGCCGAAAAGATAACGGCTACCTAACCGAGCAAGCGGCAGGCATTCTAATGAATTTCCGCCCTCAGATTGATCATCTTATCGATAGCCTTGATCTTAACGAGAGCAAATCCCCTCGCAGCAAGACGTTGAGACGCCACATCATCCATCAAGGGGCATTGACTGAGATGCCAATGACTATCCCTGGCATCATGACCTCCTCACTGTGGAGTCGACAAACTAAACTACATTTGGCTACTGAGTGCTTGATTCCCAGAAGAAAAAAAGCACATGAGTCAGTCAGTGAATTTATCGAACGGCGCTTTGGCCGTGAGATTCTGGAGAAGGCAATCGACCCTTTCATTGCCGGCACACTCGCCTCAGACCCCAACCAAGCTGATGCAGCAGCCGTATTGCCGAGACTCACAGCACTGGAGTCTCGTTACGGCAGCATCACTGTCGGCATATTGATCCATAAAATTCTCAAACGCCGCCGAGTCAATAATGCAGATACCTTCTCATTTAAGAATGGTATGCAGACATTGACCGATGCCCTATCAGATTCACCCAATATCGACATCCGACGTAACCACAAAGCAGTAACCATTGAGAAAACAAAAACTGGCTGGTGCGCCACTGCCACCACCTTTTCAGGCGAGCGTACCATCCGTTGTAAACATCTGGTGCTCTCTACGCCAGCTGATATCTCAGCAGCACTGATGGCCACTATTGATAAGACCATTAGCGACCAACTAAAAAGCATTGAGTACGCTCCACTCGCCATCGTGCACTATGGTTTTGACCAGAGTCAGATCAAACACCCGCTTAATGGCAGTGGTTTTCTCATCCCAGGTGGTGAGAAATATGCCTTTAATGGTAACCTCTGGATGAGCACTCTCTTCAACCATCGGGCACCTGATGGCAAGGTATTGATGACCAGTTATATGGGGGGCGCACGGCGATCTGAACAGGTTGGTTGGCGTGATGAAAAGCTACACCAAACACTACAGCAAAACCTGAAACAGCTACTCGGTATCAAAGGCGAGGCGGAGTATCAACGCATCGACCGCCACCAACAGGGCCTGCCGCTCTACCACGGTGCTTACCAAAAAAAGATGGAGCAGCTTAAAAAAGGGCTTGAGTCATGGCAAGGACTCCATCTAGCCGCCAACTATTTGGGCGGTGTCTCAGTGCGTGAACGCATCTTTCAAGGCTTGCAGACCGCCGACAGAATCAGCCTCACACTCGGCAGCCAGAAAAAAGTTTACCTGCCTGAACAACAGGAGGGGTTGCTGAGCACATGAGCGATAAACGATCCATCTATTACGACCCTGATTTGGAGAATAAGCCACCCTTCAAACCCTTGAAGCTGATTATCATTGTGCTATTCATCATGCTGTTCATCTCAGCCTCGGCACAGTGGTACGCCCGCAATGTCACCATGCCTCGCTACTGTACCGATAGCGAAGAGACTCTGCGTATGGTGAGACTGGTTCTTAGTGAACAGCGTCCCGCTGGGGATGGTGATAGAAAACCCTATATTATAGCCACTCGACTCACTTTTCTTGTTCCACGTAAAGGTGATGAACCACTGGATAGCTACCTAGATCGACTGCAACGGCACCTAGACCAAGAATGCCCATAACATCACCACCACCGCCCATATCACAATTAGGACTACTGCGTGCGTTTTTAGCTATCTTTGCGCCGTTGGCGGTACTGCTGTTATTAGCTAGTCTGATGCACTACTACACCCTCTATGAGACAGATCGCGTCAGCCGCGAGGCCAATGAGGAGCTAAATGTCAGCTTAGCCAAGCGGATGATCGTCACCGATATCTCATCAGTCGCCCGTGATCTCGCCTTTCTCGCCCGTCATATCGAGCGGCAGGGGCTATTCCAAATCTCCAAACAGGAGCGTGAGAGACGCATCTCACTCGAATTTAGTGCCTTTGCAGAGAAGAAAGCACTCTATGATCAGATACGCTTTCTCAATATCGAGGGCATGGAGATCGTGCGCATCAACTACACAAACGGCAGGGTAAGAGAGGTAACTGGGCCTGCCTTGCAGAACAAATCAAACCGTTACTACTTTCGTGAGGCCTTTGCCCTCTCAAAGGATAAAATTTACCTCTCACCGCTCGACCTCAACATCGAAGGGGGGCACATCGAACGTCCATTAAAACCGGTCATTCGCTTTGCCACCCCCCTCTTCGATCTCTCAGGTAAAAAACAGGGGGTGGTGGTACTCAACTATTTTGGCCAACGGCTGATCGAAAATTTCACCTACGCCGCAGCCAATATCGCCGATCATATCGCACTCACCAATAGTGATGGTTATTGGCTCAGCAACCCCAATCCTGATGATGAGTGGGGTTTCATGCTAGGCAACAACAACCGGTCAATGAAACAACGCTACCCCAATGCCTGGCAGCAAATCTCTACGGAATACAGCGGTCAGTTTGAGAACAATAATGGCCTTTTCACCTTTGCCACCATTAAACCAACCCGAGTCGCACTGGAAACCTCTGACCCGATGGCAAATGATAACGATGCCTTGGTCGGTACCGATAGTTACTGGAAGATCATCTCTCGCGTCACACCTGAAGCACTAACCACCACCCTACCCGCTTTCATTCAGGTACACGCAGCGCTCTACTTCATCATGCTGGTACTGATCCTTGCTGGCTCATGGATTTTAGCTTTAACCCGACAAAAGCACCGTCTTGCCGAAGCTCAAAGCGAGTATGAGCAGCGTTTTCGACACACCTTGGAGAATATCGAATTAGTTGCCGTCGCACTCGACCGGCGGGGTACCGTACGCTTCTGTAACGACTATTTCCTTAAATTGACCGGCTGGCGCTTGGATGAGGTGGTCAACCATCAATGGCTGGATAAGTTTATCCCTGAAAAAGCGAGGGATGATGCAGGGCAAATTCTTGCTAGCATGGCTTCTCCAGAGAATTTCCCCTCACAATTTGAGACCCCCATCCTGACTAAGGATGGCCAGCAGCGCCAAATAAACTGGAACAGTACCCTCAGTTATGACCTGCAAAATAAAGTAATCGGCATCACTGGGATAGGCGAAGATACCACCGATAAACGCCACACCGAAGAGCAGCTAAGAAAGCTCAGTCAAGCAGTTGAGCAAAGCCCTAGCACCGTCATGATCACCAATATTCATGGGGAGATTGAGTACGTCAATCCTAAGTTTATTGAGGTGACTGGCTATCAAGCCAATGAGGTAATTGGCCTCAACCCCAGCATCCTAAAATCGGGTGAAAAATCGACCCAAGAGTACGCCAATCTCTGGTCCACCATAATCTCAGGCCGGGAGTGGCGCGGTGAGTTCCATAACCGAAAGAAGAATGGTGAACTCTTCTGGGAGTCCGCTTCCATCACGGGTATCCGTGGGCCTGAGGGTAATATCACCCATTTTTTAGCAGTCAAAGAGGATATTACCGAGCGTAAACGGCTAGAGCAGAAGATTGAAGCTCACCACCGAGAACTAGCCAAAACTGAGGCGCTGGCCGCAATGGGCCGTATGGCTAGTATGATCGCCCACGATCTACGTAACCCACTCTCATCTGTTAAAATGACGCTGCAAATTCTCAGCAAACAGAAGAGTACCCGAAACTCCTCCAAAGCTGATGAACTGCGTGCTATTTCACTCGAGCAGATCCGCTACATGGAGGAGATTCTATCCGACATGCTCACCTATTCACGTCCCGATGCCCTAAAACCAGAGTGGCTTACTGTCGAGAAGGTGATGGATATGGCCATTGGACTAGCACAACGCAAGATCGATGAGACGGGGGTTGAGCTAATCACCAACTATCAACCAGGCTTACCCACACTACATGGTGATGCAACAAAACTACGGCAAATCTTCTCTAATCTACTGGCAAATGCCGCCCAAGCAACTGAAAATTGTGAGAAGCCAGAAGTAACCGTTGATGTGATGCTCGATCTTGGTGATACCGGCACCGGCATCCGTATCGAGATCCGTGACAACGGTTGTGGCATCACACCCAAAGACCAAGAACGACTTTTCGAACCCTTTTTTACCACCCGCGCACAAGGGACTGGCCTCGGTTTAGCCATCGTCAAACGAATGGTTGAGCAGCACCAAGGCAGCATAGAGCTACTGGCCAATAAAGAGGGTGGAACCTGTGCCAGCATTGTACTACCCACCACCCCAAAAACTATAAACACGCCCACTAACGAGGCTATGGAGACCCTCCCATTATGAGCAAGATTCTAATTGTCGATGACGATGTGGCAAGCTGCCGTACTCTACAGTTCCACCTGCAATCTCAAGATAATGAGGTGGCGATCGCCCACAGTGTTACCGACGGGATGAACCATGCCCGCACCAATAAACCAGAACTGATCATTCTTGATATCCGCATGCCCGGAAAATCAGGGTTAGAGGGGCTACCTGAGTTCAAATCAACTTACCCAGACACCCACGTCATCATGATCACTGCTTTCCACGACATGGAGAGCACCATCGAAGCGATGCAGAAAGGGGCAGATGACTACATCCACAAACCGATCGATATCGATGAGCTGGATGCCGCTATTGAGAAGATCGTCAATGCGCCAAAAATGAGTGATGACCTGATCATCACTGGCACAGGTATGGTCGGCAGCAACCCGCTTACAATGGTGGGGCGCAGCCGAGCAATGAAAGAGATTTTTAAAACCATCGGTCTGGTCTCAAAAAGCCCTGCAACCGTTCTTATCACCGGTGAATCGGGTACCGGAAAAGAGCTAGTCGCTCGCGCTATTCACCGCTCCAGTGAGCAGTGTGATGGCCCCTTTGTCGCTGTCAATTGCGCCGCACTGGTTGAGACATTGTTGGAATCTGACATGTTTGGCCATGAGAAAGGGGCCTTTACCGGTGCGGTCAGCCGTCAAGAGGGGAAATTTGCCCTAGCCCGTGGTGGCACCATCTTTCTTGATGAGATTGGCGAACTCTCCCCCGCTATGCAGGCAAAACTACTTCGCGTACTACAGTACAAAGAGTTCACCCCACTCGGTGCAAAATTGCCACAAACAACCGATGCCCGTGTCATCACCGCCACCAATTTAGATCTAACCAAGCAGGTACCACGCGGCCTATTTAGAGAAGATCTCTACTACCGCTTACAGGTAATCAACATCCACCTACCACCTCTTCGGGAGCGTAAAGAGGATATGATGGATCTGGTCAACACCCTGCTTGGCCGAATCAACAGAGAGCTACACCGCAACGTCAATCAGATATCCAAAGAGGTACTCGATGCTCTCGCCAACTACAACTGGCCCGGCAACGTGCGTGAGCTAGAGAATATCTTGATGAAGTGTGTTGCCCTATCCCCCAGTGACACCATCAGTCTTAGCCTGCTGCCCAAGGTCTTCCTTCAGCAACAAGAGAGCTCACAACAGCCTAGCCAACATTCAGCAAAACCTATTGAAGAGTGGAGCTTAGAGGAGATGGAGAAACGGCATGTCAGCCGTATTCTAGAAGCGAGCAACTGGCACAAAGGGAACGCCTGCGACACGCTCGGTGTCTCACGCCCCAGACTGCGACGTATGATCAAACAGTATGACCTGATCGATCCAAGTGGTGTCGATGACGAACATGATGATGAACAGACAGAAGAGGCGGCTGATACGACGGAGTAGATCGTATCAGCCACGAATAGAAGATATCATTGATAATTTGCATGCACTAATGTCTATTTACGGCTAATCCCTCTAACCATCAGCCTATTAATTGCCACGCAACCGTTCATGCCACAAGATTGTCGCCCCTGCCACCGCAGCCGGCATCGCGACAAAATTTAGCAGTGGTATCATCATCATCAATGTCAACGCCCCACCAAAACCAAGTGCCGTCATCCGTTGCTGTTTAAGGTAGCCTGTCTGCTTATTGAAGGGGATATTATGGTTGCCCATTGGGTAGTCCACATATTGCAAAGCCAAAAACCAGGCGGAGAATAGCAGCCAAAGAAAAGGGGCAATTACATTGAGACCAGGAATCACAAACAGCAGCAACAGAGGCACCACCCGCAGTAGAAAATAGACAATCTTACGCCCCTCTCCCATCAACGCCGGCCCAACACCCTTTATAATTTGCGTCCAGCTTGATGAATGCTCTTCAAGCCGTTGCCCACCCAATAGCTGCTCCACTTTTTGTGCCAACAGATCATTAAAAGGTGATGCGATCAGATTTGCCACAACCGTAAAGGTATAGAAGATAATCAAGATAAAAGTGAGTGCAAACAGTGGCCAGAGCAACCAACGCAAAAAGTCGAGCCAATGGTCTTCAGGCAACATCTGATTCAACAGCCCCTCAAACTGAGTGGTTCCCAGCCAGACAAGCAATGAGAAGATCACCATATTAATCAGCAGTGGGATAACAACAAAGGCGCGTAGCGCTGGCTGTGTAATCATCTGCAAGCCACGTATTAAGCAGCCAACACCAGCAAAGGGGTTAGATTTCATAGTCTGTCCAGATTTACCATCACCTTGGGATGATGGGCTAAGTTTGAATGGCATGAATCATACCGTAATTGTTAAATGTGGAACAAAACTTGTCATAGCGCTTGACAGAAAAACACAAGTGCTTACAATACGCGCTCCTCTGCTGAGACGCATGAGATTGTCCCCATCGTCTAGAGGCCTAGGACACCGCCCTTTCACGGCGGTAACAGGGGTTCGACTCCCCTTGGGGACGCCATTTTTAAAAAGCCGCACTTCTCTGAAGTGCGGCTTTTTTTGTTTCCTCATAAACGCCTTACCTCAAGCATGTTACCTGATATTGGTCCTTGTACTGGTCAACCCCTGCCTGAATTCGTGGGCTGTTGCTTGATGCGGAGGCATATTCAGCCAATGATATTGCTGACTTATACTTTCAGCGATGGGATGTTGAACTGTTTTTTTGGGATATCAAAACAACCATGGACATGGATGTACTACGTTGCAAAACAGCCGACATGGAGAGCAAGGAAATCATTATGAACCTAATCGTTTATAACTGCATTCGCAGCCTCATGCTTGAGTCAGCTAAGAAAAGAGGTGTGGCTGTCCGAAGAGTCAGTTTTAAAGGCGCTCTACAGGCTTTACGACAGTGAGAGCCTCACCTAAACCGAGCAAAAATTAGCTCATCAAGAACGGAATCGTTTGATAGGGCAGTTATATGACGCGATAGTGGAGAAAATTATTCCGTATC
>Ga0256834_1000870_pt1 | contig 21373 bp, 21 predicted proteins | sample 4281140metaG_FD_190536 | JGI IMG/M metagenome (GOLD analysis project Ga0256834, IMG submission 190536) | Hydrothermal vent microbial communities from East Pacific Rise, Pacific Ocean - 4281-140 | ecosystem: Environmental > Aquatic > Marine > Hydrothermal vents | place: Pacific Ocean: East...
TTTGAAAAGGTTGATAACGGGCAATCGTATCGGTTGCCGGGATGGTATCTTGACGTGTTAAGTCCCTTATTTTTTGGTCAAAATCGGTAATTTTTTCGGTTCCGGCTATCTCATTATCGGTTTTGCGTGGAAATTTAATGGTTTGTCCGAATTTTAACCCGTCTTTGAGTTCGGGGTTTAACGCAATCATTTCTTCTATTGTAATATTGTATTGTTTAGACAAACCATACATGGTTTCTTTGGGCAAAACATCGTGATAAATGTAGTGTTCATTGTCTCTTTTTTCTTCTTGGGTAACCACATATTTGGGGACTACCAATTTTTGCCCGACTTTAAGCGTTTCATTTTTTATTTCGGGATTAAGGCGTTCCAGCTCGTCAATGGTGATACCGTGATCATAAGCTACTCGCCATTTGCCTTGTTTGGGTTTTACTTCGTAATAAGTGTATTTGTTTTCGTCAATTTTTTTATCGGAATTTTCAACGGCAAATATCGGTATAATCAATATTTGACCCAGTTTTATATTGTAACCTTCTACATTGTTGAGGGCTACAATATTTTCAATATTTGAATGGTATTGTTTTGAAAGGCTGAACAAGGTTTCATTGTCGCCGACCGTATGATATTTGTAGTCGATGATTTTTCCGGTTAATTTTATGGTGTCTTTCATTTTTCCTTCCGAAAGGCTTTCTTTTTTGGGTATCAAAACCGGTTGTCCTTCTTCGAGTTCACCTGTCGGATTGACATCGGCGTTATATCGTAAAATATCGGAGGGTGCCATTTGATATATCTTGGCAATATCGCGCAGTGTTTGTCCTTTTTCAACCTTGTGAATGATAAAATTTTGAGCCTGCATACCGACAGCCCAAAACATTAAGAAGGCAAATAAAAATGTTTTTTTAATAATATTAATATGTAAAAAACTGTATTTTGACATGGAAATATGCTGTTGTTTATTCTATTTCTACACTCAATCCTTTATCTAACAAAGCGCCGGCTATCGGTTCCAACTCTTCATAGGTACCTTTTTTAACGACACTTTTGCCTTTGTAATGGGTCAGCATGGCACATTGTTCGGCTTGATATAATGTATGATTGCAATAGCGCATCAGCATTTGAATGACAAAGTCAAAGGTATTGACATTGTCATTGTATAAAACTATCTTATACAAATCGGTGTCTGTATGTTGCTGTTTTTGTTTTGGTAAATGCTTTTCGGTCATAACATTATTTTTAAAGCTTAAAATTAAATATTTTTTTTGAATATACTACATTTTTTTCAAACGAAGACTTATCCAATTGTTCTTTTCCAATTGTTTTTCAAATATCATACCGTTTTTTTGAGCGGAATGAAGTAACAAAGGTACATCGTCGAGATAAAAACCGCTGAGTATTAAGTAACCGTTTTTTTTGAGTTTTTGACTATAAGTGGTCATATCTTGTAGTAAGATATTGCGGTTGATGTTTGCCAATATTACGTCAAATCGGGGCAAATTTTCCAATACGTTTGCATCTCCCAATATTGCCTTAATGTTTTGAGACTGATTTTTTTCAAAATTTTCGAGCATATTTTCATACGCCCATTTGTCGTTATCGACCGCATAAACCTGTTGGGCTCCGAATTTATTTGTCAATACAGCCAAAACTCCGGTTCCTGCTCCCATATCCAAAACAATTTTGTTGTTCCATTTCAACTCCAACAGTTGTTGTATCATTAAAAAGGTAGTTTCGTGATGACCGGTTCCAAAGCTCATTTTGGGGTCAATGGTCAGCACCAAAGGATAATCTTTGGGCGGGTGAAATGACGTTTTGATATAAATAAAATCGTCAATAACAAGTGGTTTGATTTGTTTCTCCCAAGTTTTGTTCCAATTTTGTTCGGGTATTTTGCTTGTGGTATATGTATATTCGACATCAAAGTTGTTCAAATATTGGTCCGGATTTATATCCAATTCGGTATATGCCGTAAAACCCTGTTTGGTTTCGACAAAACCTTCAAATCCGGCTTCTGCCAATTTGGCTATAAAGATATCGCGATATATTTCGGGTTGTTTCAGTTTAAAATCAAATGCTTTATATGTCATGTTTTTTGTTTTTTGGTGTCAAAAACCAGCCAAACTATACCGGTAAACATCCACAAGGTAAAAATAAACAATATCGAGTTAAATAACCCGTCGGAATATTTCAATTGAAACCAAGTAAGCACGGCTCGACCGAAAATTAGACTTTCGGTAACTAAAAAACCGCTGTAAAAAAGGTAAAAAGCCTTGCGGGATAATTTTATAAAATTGAGTTCATAAGCCATTATCAGCAAAAAAGGAGTAAATATGCCCAACATGATCAAATGTAAATATCCGATTATAAAATCTCTGATGTGATAACTCAAGTCGGCATAATATTGAAAAGAACCCATAAATTGCAAAACGGCTTTGAGCATAAAGGTAAATAAAATCAATTGCAAAATTTTATATGAAAAAACCGAAATTTGATGTTGTAAATAACGATAATATCTTTTTATAATCAGCAAAAACACAAAAAATGCTCCAATTTCGGCTGCACCGCCTATTATGGCGAGAAAATTAAAAATAAGTCCCGGTTTATTCCACAAGGTATTTGAAAAATATCCGAAAAAGACAGCCGTTAGCAACAAGCCATACAATTGTTGCACTTTTTTTTGCGGTAAACTTATATTGCGTCGTTCCAATAGATATAAGCTCAAACCTACAAGGGCAAACAAAAACCAACCGTTGTATTGAAAGTGTAGATAATAAAAAATGTCGTATTTGTAGTAAGGAGAATCTTTGCCTAACAATTTGATTACAATGCCTAATGACCAAGGACTGATGCTTGATAATAATTGCAAAATCAAACCTGTTTTGACAAATCGGTAGGTTGCCGGAAAATGGGTTGTATGTTGTTTGTTTTTAAAAAAATACCAAGTAAACAAATAGGTACCTATCAAAAACAAAGACAAAAACAAAATGGAAAACAATTTATAACCTTGTATGGGAAAAGAAAAATACATTCCGACTACATTTGAGACGGTAAATAGATATATCAATCGAAAGGTTTTGGTTTGAAGTCGGTCTTTTAAAAAAATGTATGAAATTAAACCGACAAAAGCACCGTGTAACCAACCCAAAAATGCCACATGGGAGTGAGCATGGAGGTAATTGGTATATTTAATCGGCAAAGGATATACCGGAACCGTTCGCAATACTACCCCGAGCAATGCTATGGCTGTCAAAAAATACAAGGCGGTTTGAAATTGTTTTTGAGCTCTCATACGTATATTGTAAAAAAATAACTGTCTCAAAAGCTACCGGAATAGATAAAAACCGGAATAAATTTTGAGACAGCGCCGATAAAACATTGTTTTTTTATTTTATTTTTAATTGCTCCGGCGTCAATTTGTTGTTTAAAATTTTATTGACTTTATCGAGTTTTTCTTTTCCTTTTTTATCTTTTGGTATATTGTATGCTTTAATACGAATTACTTCGGTTAAATTTTTGGTATTGGCATGTATGGTAATGGTTTTGGTTTGTTTGCCGGGTTTGTGATTGGTATTAAATCTCACTTTAATTTGTTCGCTTTCACCGGGTTGAATGGGTTTTTTGGGCCAATAGGGAGTGGTGCAACCGCAACTGGTTTTAACATTGGTTATTACCAACGGAACTTCGCCGGTATTGGTAAATTTGAAAACCGTATCTAATATTTCGCCTTCATTGTGTGTACCGAAATCAATTTCACGAGTTTCAAATTTCATTTCGGGAAACTTATTGAGTTCTGCTCTTTTTTGTTTGGCTTTTTCTACATTTTCTTCTTTGATTTTTTGAGCCGGATTATCATTATTGCAGGCAGCAAGCAGCAAAAATAACAAACTGATTAGAATGGCTGTTTTTTTCATTTCGATATATTTTTTTGGGTTAAACATAATTATTTTTTTAAAGCTCCGCGTGCATTTTTTTGCAATTCGCCTTTTTTTTGCAAATCTTTTAAAACATTGTGCAAAACGCCGTTAATAAAAACATTGCTTTTGGGAGTTGAAAACTCTTTGGCTATTTCGACATACTCGTTGATGCTGACATTGGGCGGTATGGAAGGAAAAAACAAAAACTCGGTTATGCCCATTTTCATTATCAATTTGTCAATTTCCGAAATTCTGTCATATTCCCAATTGGGAGTTTTTCCTTTGAGTAAACCGGCGAGTTTTTCATCGTTTAAAATAATTTTTCTAAACAAATCTTTGGCAAATTCTTTATCCATTTCATCTTTAAACAAAGCAGGCAAGTTGTAAAAAGGTGTATTTTCTTTTAAAGCGCTTATGGTTTTCATAACCAAAGTATTGGCTATGGCTATATCGTCCGCCCAGTGACTTTCGTCGGCTTCGTATGATTCGTGCAACTTGACTTCGGGAGCGATAAAATTTTTGTATAATTCCAAAACAAATTCTTTATCTTGTTGAAAAGTTTGTTTGTTATAAGCCATATATTGCTTATATAATCGACTGTTTTTCAATTTTTTCCAAATCAAATTGACCAATTCTTTATCGAGTTCCCATTTGTCGAGTTTGTATTTTTTCTTATATTCGTTTAAAAAAGTATTGTTTTCTAAAAGATTTAAGATTTGATTATTGACAAATTTGTAATTGGGATTTTTTTCTTCTTCGGTGGGAAAGTTTTTTTGTAAGCCGATTTGAATTTCTTCTTCCGCCTTTTTTTTTAATTCAACCAACAATAAAAGTTGCAGAATATAAAGTTTGTAAATATTGTCGAAACTCAAAAACAACAATTTTTCTTGTTGCGGCAAATTATCCGAACCCGATTGTTGCATGGCAAAAGCCGCTTGCATAACCTTCGAACGTATATTCCTTCTGTTTAGCATATCAATGTTTTCAAATGATTTGCAAATTTAGTTTAATATTCTACAAAAAACCAAAAAAAATATTTTTTGTTTCAAATATTTTTTTATTAGCTTTGTAGCATAAAAATTATAAAAGAAAGTTGGAAAATGAGTGAAAAAGAATACACCAAACCCGAAGAAATCTACTCTAAAGTATTTAGAGCCGGACGACGAACCTATTTCTTTGACGTAAGAGAAACTAAGGCTGGCGATTACTATCTTACCATTACCGAGAGTAAGAAAAATATGAATGAAGACGGAACTTTCAGTTACAAAAAGCACAAAATCTATTTGTATAAAGAAGATTTTGGTAAGTTTAAAGAACTGTTAAACGATGTTACCGACTTCATTATTCAAGAAAAAGGCGAAGAGGTAATTTCAGAAAGACATCAAAAGGATTTTAATCCGGTAGCAGATGAAAAACCGGTTGAAGAAAATACCGAAGCACAAGAAGATGCCGCAGAAAAAGAAGAAAATTTATCAACCAATGACTTTACCGACGTCGATTTTGATGATATTTAATACAAAAATTGCTTGAAAAAATCATAACCTACAAAAACAGGTATTGTTTTTGTAGGTTTTTTTTGAAAATTTTATATTAACTTTAAAATTAATTATTATGAAAATCAAAAATTATCTTATTTTAATCACTCTTATCATTGCAGGTGTTTTTAACACAAAAGCACAAGTAACGTATGCCAAATACTCCGATTATAAGTTGATAAAAAAACGTCCGCTGCTAGTCATTACCGAAGAAATCGACCAAAAGAATATGCAAAAATTGGAGAAAAAACTTTCAAAAACAAAAAGACCCAAAAGAATTAAAAAAATAAAAGAAGCAATTGAAGAAAGAAAAAATTTTGTAGAAACCTACAATACAAATATTAAGAAACTGGTAGAAAAATATTTAAACTTTCATCCCAAAGTTGAATATATGTCAAGAAAAGAATATAACAAAAATTATAAAAAACTAAAAAAACAAAAAAAATATGTAGTTCTATGGTATAGTGAGAGTAAAAAAAATTATGAAAATCAAAGAGGATTTTTTGAAAATACAGACGCCAGCATACCAACCATAAATTACAGCAGAATAGAAAAAGGAAAATACAAGGTAGATTACAGTTTTTTTGTTCCCTCTTTTGGAAAAAATTTTTATAGACTTACTCCCACAAACATGGAATTGACTTTCAGATTGATGAAAAAGCATATTGACTATATAGTAAAAAACAAAAAAAAGAAACTTACTTTTTTGAAATATGCCAAAGAAATGGCTAAAAAAAATTGCAACAATCTTAACGGGGACATATATTTAGCCAAAGAAAGTTTACCCAAAAACGCCAATTTAAGTAAAATAAATGCCAATTACAGCAAAGGAAAAGTTCATGCAATTCCTCATGATGAACTTGAAAAAATTATTGACAACCAAGAAGATAAGATTGTTGGTGTAGTTGTTCCTACCGGTATTGCGGGAAAAGCTGCAGCAAGGGTAATGTTTGCAAAAATTTTATACAATCCATCTAATAATACTATTTATACCGTAAAAGGAGCCGGAATGGGTGAATTTTATGACGGAAAATTTAGAGCCAAAGAGTTTAAAAAATATGGTAAGTGTAAAAAATAATTATTCTTAATTCGAATTACTTATAATTCCTCATCTTAATAAATTAGGGTGAGGAATTTTATATAAAACAATTTGGTATAATATCATAAATCAAATAGTTACAGAACCTAATGGTTTAGTCACACAATACATCGATATACCAAAAACCGGTGTCCCACTTGTCGTTAGTATGAGTAGCCTTTTTTTGGTAAGAATTTTGGTCGGATTTGGTGCAAGGTTTATAAGATTTAAAGGTTTTTTTGCCTGTTGCAAATCGGATTGGATTTATAAATTGCGGACTGTTGTAAACAAAAGTATGAAATTCGCCGTTTTCACCGCACCAATCTACCGTTTGAGGTAAGTCGTTTAAAAAACTTCGGTCAAATTTTCTACCGACAAAACTATTGTCGAGCAATTTGGCATTGACAGTAACCACTATGGCTTCAATACCGTTATCAATGATTTCCAGTGCAAGTTTTCGGGTGTCCTTTTGCCAAAGCGGAAATCGGGTTTTGAATTGCACTTTATTGAGTTGTTCAATACGGTATTTTTTCAAGTCTTCTAAAAAAATGTCACCGAAAATCATGGTGTCAAAACCTTTATTTTTTAAGTATTGCAAGTGTTTTTGCATGCTTTGATTATAGCCGGACATATCGACATCTTTTGGCAAGGGTATTTGGTATAGAGGAATTTGTAAGGCATTGGCTTGTTTTTCTAACAGTTTGATGCGTAAACCGTGCATGGAAACACGTTGAAAATCTTGATTAACGGTTGTTAAAAGCAAATCGGGTTTGGTTCCTGCTTGCGATAACCGATGTAGGGTATAGGCGGCATCTTTGCCTGAGCTCCAACTAAGTATGGTTTTCATTTTGTTTATTTGAATTGATGGGATAGACTTCGGCGTTTTGATGTATCAAATATATTTTTTGATTGTCGAGGCGAAGACATTTGTATCGGGTGCGTCTTTTTTCTTGCAATTGGTATCTGGAGCCGTTGGGTAAGGCAAATATTTGTCCGGTTTGTAATTGAAAAATGTATTTGGCATTCGGATTTTGTCGAGTATTGTATTGTGATAATAGAAGATACAAATCTCCGTCGCCGGCGGTTGAGGCTTTGGGATTTCGGGCATATTTTTGTAAAGCGGGTAACAATTCTTTCGGAAAAATTTCGGGCTTTATGTAATTTTGTAAGAGTTTTGAAAAAGTTTGTTTCCATTCGTTGCCATGTGGTTTTATATGTGTTCCATATCTTTTGTAGGTTAAAAAGTGTGCTACTTCGTGCAATAAAGTCAGCAAAAATTGATAGGGGTTTAAATTGTAGTTTATGGTTATGCGATGTTGCAACTTGTTTATTTTTTTGTAATCTCCCAATTTGGTGGTGCGTTGTCGGGTTATCTTTAAGTACAATTCTTTGTGATCATAAAGTAGTTTGACAACCTCATCGACAGCAGCTTGGGGAATGTATTCGGCTAAAAGTTTTTTGGCTTTTTGCATTATTTATTTAACGGTATATTTATGGTTATGGGTATCATAATATTGTGAATGTATGAGCCGTCGATAATTTCGACAATTCCGGCAACAGCATTAAAGTCGATAGTGGCTCCGTTGGCAAAACGAAAGCCTATGCCGGCAAGTAGTCGTTGGTCAAAATCATTGATGTTTAAATTGCCTTCATGGTCGAGTAGGAGTGAAGGCACATAACCGGCGGATATATAAAAGTGTTTAAAAAGATTAAGATTGTAAGTGATATCAAAATCGAGATAATTTAAGTCGATGTCCAAAGCATTGATGTTGAATATGTCGGTATTTATATCTTCATGTATATTGGTTCTGGTGTAATTGACATTAAGTTTTAACGAACCGATACCCCCGTCAAGTCGAAAAAAAATACCGGCTTTGTATAGAGCCACAAAATCTGCCAATTGCGGAGCACCTTTAACAACATCTTCACCTTGTAAGATAGAATTGATATTGGTATTGACTTTTAAGTCGGGCAAAATAGCCGATGACAAATTAAGACCGGCAGTTAATCCGTAACGAAATTTGATTTGTGCTTGTGCGTTTTGCAACAAACCTATATAGAGTATAAACACGATGAGTTTTCGCATATTGTTATTTTTTAAACATAAAATATACAGCTAAAATAAGAAAAAAAAAGGCAATAATATGATTCCATTTAAGGCTTTCTTGTTTAAAAAATAACAAGGTAAACAGGCTAAAAATCACCAATGTTATAACTTCTTGAATTACTTTGAGTTGTACAAGGCTAAAAGGTCCGCCGTTACCTTTGAAACCTATTCGGTTGGCAGGCACTTGAAATATGTATTCAAATAGTGCAATAGCCCAACTTATCAAAATTATGGTGATTAAGCCGGTTTTTTGAAACCATTTCCATTCCGAAAATTTGAGATGTCCATACCATGCCAAAGTCATAAATGTGTTGGAGGCGATGAGTAACAATACGGTTAGGAGTGCTTTTGTATTCATAGACTAATATTTTATAAAAAAAGCTGCCTGTAAGCAGGTTTACGGGCAGCTTTCTTATTTTATTTAATAAAACAATTAGAAGATGCCCAAGAATTTTTTGCGTTTTTTCTTTTTCTTTGCTTTTTGAACGGGTTTTTGATTTTTGTGGCTGACTATGGTCAATTCATTCATTATGTGATTGCAGTGTGCATATTTGTCAATGATAAATAAAACGGCATTGTCTTTAACGGTTATGCTTCGTGATACTTCGGGTCTGAAATAAACATCTTCCATAAGTCCTTCCCAAACGCCGTCAAAAGCCAAACCGATATGTTCGCCGCGTGCATTGATAACCGGACTGCCCGAGTTGCCTCCGGTAATGTGGTTGGTCGATAAGAAATCGATAACCAATGTGCCGTCTTGTGCGGCATATTTGCCGTAATCTTTGGTTTTAGCCAATTGGATAAAATCTTGCGGAAGGTCAAATTCCAAATCGCCCGGTTTGTATTTTTCCAAGATGCCATACATGTGCGAAAAAGGTTTGTAAAATACGGCATCACGCGGTTCATAACCTTTAACTTTTCCATAGGCTACGCGCATGGTAAAATTGGCATCGGGGTAGAAGGGACGCTCGTTGAAAACTTCCATTTGAGCTTTCATGTATTTGCTCATCAATTTGTTTATTTTTACATTGATTTCATTGACAGGTTTTGACAGTTTTTCGTCGGTCCACTTTTGCTGTGCAGTGAGCAGTTGATAAGCAGGGTCTTTGGATAGAGCATCGGCAAAAATTTTAAAGTTGTCGGCACTAAAAAGTTTTTCCAATGATTGCTTGTCGGCAAGGATTGAATTATTATATAAATAAGCGGCTAATTGTTCGGGAGTTTTATCGGTCAGGGCTTTTTGAAGTTCGGGGCTGATGTATTTTTCATCTACGTTATTGCGATAAAAGTCTATTAGGGCGGCAAAAATTTCTTGGTCGGTTTCTTTGTCATAATCTTTAAGAATATGATTATTGATATAATCTTTATACAAATCTTTAATTTTTTTGCCTTTGGGGGTTACAAAATTAAAATAAGCATCGCCGCCTTGTGTTTGGGCAGTGCTGTATAATTGATTGACAATACCGACGATATTAGGCAAATCGATATTTCGTCCGAAAATTTCGGAAGTATAATCTTGTGCTACGGCATAAGGTTCCAATTGTTTGTAGAGTTCTTTTAATTGAGGCAAGATGTCGGCATATTGTGTTTTCCATTGAGGATTGGAATTGACGCGTTTCATGAACTCTTTTTCATATTGTTGTTTGGCTTCGACTGCATGAAATTTTTTCAAACCGCGACTTTCGCCTATAAAAAATTTCCAATAGTTAGCCAATCCGGCGTGTTTTGAAGCCAATTTGAGTTTCATGGCGGGGTCTTTTGCCATTTTTTTGTCCATAATACCCAAAGATATTTCGCGTACGGCTACGTGTGCGGGGTTACGTAAATCTTGTTTTTGGGCAACGGCATAAGAGGTTAAATATTCGGTAGTTCTGCCGGGAAAACCTACCACCATGGTAAAATCGTCTTCGTGTAAGTCGTCCAAGTTGATTTTGAAATATTTTTTGGGTTTGTAAGGTTTGTTGTCGGGTGAATAATCTGCCGGTTCGTTTTGGTCATTGGCATAAATTCTAAAAATAGAGAAATCGATAGTATGACGCGGCCACATCCAGTTATCGGTATCACCGCCAAATTTGCCTAAACTTGCCGGTGGTGTACCGACCAAACGTATGTCATAAAAGGTAATACGTTTAATCATATAGTATTGATTGCCTTTAAAAAATGGTTTTATTTTGATATTGTGAAATTTATCTTGGGGTATTTGTTTTTTGATTTGAGCAATGTTTTTATCTATGGTCGATTGTCTTTCTTGAGCGGTCATTTGGTCGGTAACTCCATATAAGACTTTGTCGGTTACATCGATCATATCATCTATAAAAGTTACGGTTAAACCTTCGGCGGGGAGTTCTTCGTCAAAGGATTTTGCCCAAAAACCGTCTTCCAAGTAGTTGTGTTCCATGGTAGATAGTTTTTGTATGGCATCGTAGCCGCAATGGTGATTGGTAAAAATCAAACCTTTGTCGGACATTACTTCGGCAGTACAACCGTTGCCCAATTGAACTACGGCGTCTTTTATGCTCGGAGTTTCATTGTTCCAAATATCTTCGGCTGATATCAGGCAACCCATTTGTTGCATGTCGGCTTCAACTTGTTTGATGGTATTGGGCATCCACATACCACCTTCGCCTTGTTGGGCGAAAAGACTGAGACTGATAAATAGTATCAGAAATAAATTGATTTTCTTCATTTTTATTTTTTTTTTACATTACTCAAAGTTACAAATTATAATACAATTTTGAACTGTCTTTAACTATTTGTTAATATCTTTTGTCAAAAACTATACTGGCATTAATTTTTTTTTTTAATGATTGGTTTGTTTGTCGCCTGTCAATTTTAATAATAAAAATCTCACTCCAAAGCATGTTTGAAGTGAGTATTAAAAAGTAATTTATTTGTTATAATTTGTTATTTGGCAATTATGCTAAGTGCACTGCTTATTTTTCGGGCTGTTTCGATATCGGGTGCAGGTATTTCGAATTTGTTTTGATAAGCTTGAATTTTTCCGTCTTTGTAATATTGTATGACTTTTTCGAGGTGATTGGTTTTTACCGTAACGTTGATGTTTTTGCCCGAAACTTTTATTTCTATATTTCTCGGGTTAAGGTCTTTGGTGTTTACTTCATAAATCAATTCTTTTGAAGTTTTGCCTCCGGCTTCTATTCTTTTGTAGTGTAGTTTTTGGTTGTTTTCTTGTAGTTTCAATTGTTGTTCGTAAGCTATTTTACCGTTTTCAAAATTTTTGACATGTTCTGTTAATATTTGAAGAGCTTGCTCTTTGGTAAGTGGTTGTTGGGTGTCTTTTTTAACTTTGTCGTTACAAATTCTTATCGTTTTACGGATGGTTTTTTGAACTATCAATGTTTTATCTATCTCGGGTAGATATATGTTTATGCTGTTGGTATAATTTACCGGTTGTCCGTTTTTGATGTATTTAATATATTTTTTGCCTTTTTTGGTTTTGATTTCCAATATCAAAAAACTTCCTTTGGGTTTTATTTTCAATTGATTTTTATTGATGTCAATCCAATTGAATTCGTATTGGTTTTGTGTGTTTTTATTTCCCAATTCGATATTTTGTGTAAAATGAACTATGCAATCACCTTCAAAATTTTGTTGATAGGTTGTTTTTGTGTCTTCAACCGATGCGATTAAATCATTAATAATAGAATAAGCACCTTCGGTATTTTCAACTTGTGGTAAACTGTTGCCAAAAGATTTTTCCGCCAACGGAATAATATCGTTTAAAACTTTTTGCATATTGCGGGCTTGCTCAATGTTTTGACAGACTATTGTAAATTTGTTGGTAAACGATTTGGGTTGATTGTTTTCAATAACTTTGATAATTTTTTCGTTGTGTTTTGTTCCGATTTTAAGTGCAAAAATATTGCCTTTTATTTCAAAATTTATATGTTTCGGATCAAGTCCCGATAAGTTGAAAATATAGTTTCGATTTTTTTCATTTTTGCCCGAATGACTGATTTTATTAAAACTAATTGCTCCCGGATAGGTATTTCTGACATTAAAATTTTGGGTAAATTGTTTGTCTCCCAAATCCACATCGGTTATATTGTTTTGCAACCATTCCAAACGGTCATCGTATCCTTGCAATGACAGGTTGTTTTCTATTAATTTTTTAGCCGGGGCAATGGCTTTCTTTATGTTATCGGCAATGGCTCTTCCGTTGTCAATATCGGTTGCGTATATTTGCAAAGAATTGACATAAGAGTTTTTTTCGTTATCGATGGTTTTTTTGATTAACTTTTGTTTTTTGGCGGTATAAATTTGCACCGTAATTACATCTTTTTGGGTTTTGGTTCTAACGGTATTTTTGTCGATATCCGCCAAATTAAATTGATAGGAAGTAAGCTTACTTTTGCCTTTGCTGTCCACTTTGGTAATTTGTAAGGTTACAATTCCCTGACCTACCGCCGATAACTCTTGTTGAAATTCGTATTTGCCGCTGTTGACATTGTTAATTTGTTTGGCAATTTGCGAAATGTATGCATCGATGTCTTGTGCGTGTGTCGAATAAATAAGGTTAAATAAGATTAAAATAAGTAAAGTTCTTTTCATAACAATAACAATTTTAGGTTTACGACAAAATTACAATATTTTTTGATTATTTTTTTAATTTATCATGTAATTTTTAGTTGAAATTTAATATATTTTATATTTTTTTAACAATTTTGATTAAGTCCGGTAACGTTTTTTTCATGCGAAATAAAATCCTGCCATTTATGACAAGTCTAACATACGTTGTATGGACACAAGGGCTTTTTGACGCAAGTCTTCTTCTATTTTAATTTCGGGTAATTCGTATTGCAGCGCAAGGTATATTTTTTCAAGACTGTTGCGTTTCATATACGGACATTCGGTGCAAGCACAGCCCGAACCGTCGTTTATCGGAGGAGCGGGGATAAGTATTTTGTCGGGTGCCACTTGTTTCATTTTGTGCAAAATGCCCGATTCTGTTGCAATGATAAAGCTTTTGGCTTTGTTGCTTTGGACGTAGTTTAACAAACCCGAAGTAGAACCGATGTAGTCGGCAATATCCAAAATATAGTCTCGCGATTCGGGGTGGGCAATTATTTTGGCTTCGGGATATTCTTTTTTGAGTTCCAGAATTTTTTCCAACGAAAATTCTTCGTGCACTTCACAGGCACCGTCCCAAAGCAACATATCTCTACCTGTTTTTTTGATTAAATACGAGCCTAAATTTTTATCGGGTGCAAAAATAATAGGTTTGTTTTTGGGTATGGAGTTAATTATTTTTTCGGCATTTGACGAGGTGCAAACGATATCGGTTAAGGCTTTTATTTCGGCGGAAGTATTGACATACGATACAACAATATGATCGGGGTGTTTGGCTTTAAAAGCTTCAAATTGGTCTTTGGGAGCAGATTCGGCTAAGGAACAACCTGCCAGCAAATCGGGGAGTAGCACTTTTTTGTTCGGATTGAGTATTTTGGCTGTTTCCGCCATAAAGTGCACTCCGGCAAACAGTATCATATCGGCTTGTGTTCGGGCGGCAGCTTGTGCCAGAGCCAAGCTGTCGCCGACAAAGTCGGCTATATCTTGTATTTCGGGAACTTGATAATAATGTGCCAATATTACCACATTTTTTTCTTTGCGTAATCGATTGATTTCATGAACCAAATTGATTTTGGGTGATACGGGCATTGCCAGATACCCGTTAGTGTGTAAATTTTGAAGTGCTTTTTCGTATTTCATCAAGATTTTTTTTAAAAATTTAATTCAAATATTGTTCCACAATCAAAAATACGATATTTACGTAATAAAAATCCCTGCTGTTGTTAAGGCAGGGATTATAAATTTTATAGGACAGGCACGCGCCACCCGTAAGGGTCATCGGTGCGGTTATATTGAATATCCATTAGCATTTTTTTGAATCGTTCGGCATAGCTGTCTTTTAATTGAGGTAAATCGGTATAAAAATCTTTGTATTTGATACCGCTTATGGGCAATACTGTTGCGGCAGTTCCGGCACCGAATATTTCTTTCAAATTGTCGTTTTGAGCGGCTTCTATTATTTCATTTATCTCAATAGGACGCACTTCAACTTCTACGCCGTTGTCTTCTGCCAGTTGTATGATGCTTTTTCGGGTTACACCGGGGAGGATACGGCTGCTTTGTGGCACGGTAGGTGCAGTTAAAAGTTTATCGCCTATGCGAAAAAAGATATTCATGGTTCCTGCTTCTTCCAAGTATTTATGTTCGCGGGCATCAGTCCAAATGATTTGTTGAAAACCTTCTTTTTTGGCTTTTTCGGTCGGGTAAAATTGGGCTGCATAGTTACCGGCTGCTTTGGCATAACCGACACCGCCGTCACAAGCTCTACTAAATTTGTCTTCTACTTTAACTTTTACGTCTCCCGAATAGTATTTTCCCGCAGGTGAAGTCATTACCATAAATCTGTAAGAATTGGAAGGTGAGGCGGCAACGGCATTTTCGGTTGCAATGTAAACCGGTCTGATATATAAAGATTCGCCCGGACCGGTAGGTATCCAATCTTTGTCCAGTTTGACTAATTCTTTAATACCTTGCAAAAAATATGCTTCGGGTATGGGAGGCATGCCCAGCCTTTTGGCTGAATTGTTCATGCGTTTAAAGTTCTCTTCGGGTCGAAATAAAAAAACTTGACCGTTTACATCTTTATATGCCTTCATGCCTTCAAATACAGCTTGACCGTAATGAAAAACTTTTGCCGAAGGTTCGTATGGCAAGGGCTGATAAGGCATAATTTTTGGAGTTTGCCATTTGCCGTCGATATAATCGGCTACCAACATGTGGTCGGAAAAAAGTTTACCGAAAACCAAATGTGAAAAATCGGCTTGCGATAGTTTGGAATGAGCTGTTTTTTCAATAACGATATTGTTTTTTACTTCTGACGTCATAGTTGAATGAGATTAAGTTGTTACAAATTTACAAAAAAATATTTAAAAAAACTAAGAATAATGTAATATATTTGCCTGTTTTTGATAATTAAATGTGAATTTAAAAATCATTTGGATTTTAGTAGGTTTTTAAGTTTATTCTTTGCAAATTCACAAAAATAATCTAAAAAAACAGTTTATTTTGATATATGAAAATAGAGGTGATAAATACCCGTGACGGGTCAAAAAGTCTTTTCCTGCCCGATTTGAATGAAACTTATCATTCAAAATTCGGTGCACGAACCGAATCGGAACATGTTTATATCGGGGCAGGTTATCATTTCATCAAACAATCCGCCATCAATATTTTGGAGGTGGGTTTCGGAACGGGCTTAAATGTGTTTTTGACATATTTGGAACATCAAAAAAATAATCGAAAAATTTATTATGAAAGTTTGGAAAAATATCCTTTGTCATTGGATATCATCGAACAATTAAACTCGTTTGACAGTGGAGCCGAAAAAATTATTTTTGAACGCATACATCATGCTGCATGGGACGAAAATGTGATTTTGAATGATAACTTTGTATTGTGCAAAAGGAAAGTAGATTTAATTGATTATCAACCTGTTAATAAATTCGATTTGATATATTTCGATGCTTTTGCTCCCGACAAACAACCCGAAATGTGGACATTTGAAGTTTTTAAAAAGTTATACAACTCGATGTCCGAAAAGGGCATATTGGTAACCTATTCGGCAAAAGGCAAAGTGCGTCGCACCATGCAAGCTGCGGGCTTTGAGGTAAATCGAGTTGCCGGACCACCCGGAAAAAGAGAAATGATACGGGCAGTAAAATCCGAAACGATATCATGATTATTGAGATTTTATCCTTATTTTCGCATAAATCTCAGATATTAGTTAAATTGTAAAAAAACAAACGATATGAAAAAAATATTTTTATACCTTCTTATATTTACTTTTTCGGTAAATGCACAACAAAAAGAACTCAACCTTGATGATGCCGTGCTAGGTTATTACAAAGGTTTGTATCCCAAAAACTTACGAAATTTGCAATGGCTAAAAAATTCCGATAAATTTTTGTATCAAAACAACGGGCAAATTATCTTTAAAAATATCGAAAACAAAACGGTTTATACCATAACCAAATCGGATTTTACTACGGTTTTTACCGATCGTAAACGTTTGCCTTATGTAGAAACGGCAACCGATGATTTTATTCAGTTTTCGGGAAAAAATGAAATAATATTGTATCGTTATCATCAAAAAACCTATCAAAGTATTAAATTGCCCGAAGGTGCCGAAAACCAAGATTTTTGTTATCAAAATATGTATGTGGCATATACCTTAAATAATAATTTGTATGTGGGGCATGTCACCAATTCGAAAATTCCCGTAGCGGTTAATACAGACCCGAATATTGTAAGCGGTCAAGCTATAGCTCGTAGTGAATTTGGTATTACCAAAGGAACTTTTTGGTCCCCCAAAGGAAAAAAATTGGCATTTTATCAAAAAGACGAATCTCATGTGGACGATTATCCTTTGGTGGATATAAGCGTTACACCGGCCAAATTACATAATATTAAATACCCGATGAACGGACGGGGTAGCGAAGAACCTGCTGTTGGTGTATATGATTTGCAAACCGGCAAAACCATTTATTTACAACTCTTTGACAAAGCGGGAAAAGAACACTATGCTACCAATTTAACTTGGGGTCCGAACGAAAAATTTATTTATTTGGCAGAGATCAATCGCGACCAAAATCACATGTGGTTTAACAAATACGATGCACAAACCGGTGTTTTTTTGCAAACTTTGTTTGAAGAAACCAACGATAAATGGGTTGAACCCGAACATCCGGCTTATTTTATTCCGGATGGAAAAGACAGGTTTATATATTTGAGCGAACGAGACGGTTTTATGAATTTGTATATGTATGATACAACCGGCAAATTATTGAAACAATTAACAAGCAATAAATGGGTAAGTAATGATATTTTGGGATTTTCGCACAACGGAAAGTTTGTGTATGTAACCGGAACCGGAAACGATCCGCGTGACAATCGTTTGTTTAAAATAAATACCCGCAACGGAAAAATAAAAGATTTGACCCCCGAAAAGGGTCAGCATTACGTTCAACTGAGTGATGACGGAAAGTACATCCTCGATAGTTATTCAAATGTAAATATTCCCGGAAAGATTCTTTTAATAAATAACAAAGGAAAAATTATAAAACAACTGCTATTAGCCGAAAATCCGGTAGCAAACTACAATATCAATCCCAAACCCGAAATGTTTAGCATAACGGGTGAATACGGTGATAAACTTTATGCTCGAATGTTTAAACCGGCAGATTTTGATCCCAACAAAAAATATCCCGTATTGGTATATGTTTACGGCGGACCGCATGCACAATTGGTTACCAATAGTTGGTTAGGCGGTGCTCCTTTGTGGATGCCCTGGTTGGCGTCTAAAGGTTATCTTGTTTTTACGGTCGATGGACATGGTTCTGCAGAACGGGGATTTGATTTTGAAAGTGTAATACATCGTCGGCTCGGTGTCGTTGAAATGAAAGATCAATTGCACGGTGTCGAATATTTAAAATCATTGGCTTTTGTCGATGCAAATAGAATAGCCGTGCACGGTTGGAGTTTCGGCGGATTTATGACTTCGTCGTTAATGACTACATATCCCGATGTGTTTACAACAGGTGTGGCCGGTGGTCCGGTTACCGATTGGAAATGGTATGAAGTTATGTATGGCGAACGATACATGGATACTTATCAACAAAACCCCGATGGGTTTAAACAAACCTCCGTATTAAACAAAATAAAAAATCTCAAAGGCAAATTGCTAACCATTCACGGCTATCAAGACGATGTAGTTGTTCCCCAGCACAATATTGCTTTACAACGCGAAGCAATCAAAAACGAAATACAAATGGATTTTTATTTGTATCCTATGGCAAAACATAATGTTTACGGTAGAGATAGAGTGCACCTAATGAAGAAAATTTTGAATTATATTATGCGTAATAATAAGTAAAAATTGTCTGTTTAAGACGCAATTGAACTGACATAGGTATTGTGTATCAAACGGTTTTGATTATGAGCAGTGCGAACTTTATTATTGCTTGCAACAAGTTTTGATTATATAAAACTTTTTGTGAATGTTTGGTATTAAAAAAATCTGCGGTTTCGCCACCGGCGAAACCGCAGAAAGGATACATAACAGAACAAGTTAGGTATGGTTATTTTGGTATAACTGTTCTATGTTCCGGTAGGTTAATTTATTTTGCTACGGGAGGTAACATGCCGTGATGAAAAAGATAGGCAACGGCATAAGCAATAGGCGCAATAATGGCAAATAAGGCTATGGCATACAAAACCGCCAAACGTCCCATACCTCTAAGTTTGCTAAAATCGGTAATAACTCCAATACTCAAAAACGTAAGCATAAACATCAGTTTTCTAAAAGAACCTTGAACAATATTTCCGCCTGTTTTGGCATACGACAATACGTCGGGAAAGAAATACATCAAACCCAAATATATCACCCATACCAACATATATGCCATGACAAATTTGGGTAGGCGAAACCATATTTCGGACTTTGGTATTTTTTCTTTGGCGGTTTTGTTTTCGACATTACGTATCCAAACCCAAGCCAATACGAATGACCAGATACCTATAAAAATGTCAATCCAAATTTTGGTTAGCAAAGCGGCACTGAGTATCCAACCTTCTTCCCAATGTTCGCCTGTTTTTTTCAAGTGTTTTGAAATCATTAGTTCGTCGAGAATAGCACCGGCAGCGGCATCTGCACCGTCGGTTTTTACGGTCATTCCCATGGCGGCACCGTTTACAATGGGTTCGTTGGGTGCCAAATTGGTATAAACCGGAGGCAAAACAACCAGTTCAAACATGGCAAAAATAAGTATCAATGTAGAAACCGCAATCGGTATGACCGGTTTGGCTTTGATGGCACCGGCAGTTGCAATCGAAGCCGAAACACCGCAAATGGAAATACCCGAAGATAAAACAGCTGCCGAGTTGCGATTGAGTTTAAAATATTTTCGTCCGATATAATAGACGATAGGCCAAAACAAAAGATAAGCCACAAAAGCGGCGGCAGCGCCCGCCAAAGTCAATTCGTAGGTGAAGCCGGCGGCTTTCATCGTCATCATTCCCAATTTGATACCGAGCAGTACGATACCGGTTTTGATAAACCATTCGGGCTTGGCGGCTTCTTTGATTTTGGCGGCAAATCCTTTGAAAAAGTTACCGATGAGCAAGCCAATAATCAAAGCTAACATATACGAAGCACCTCCTCCGAGTTGTAAGCCCCAAGTCAAATTGAATTCTTTGTAATAATTGTGCTTCTTAACCAAAGCATCAATTGCCGAAAGATGTGCTTCGTGCCCCACAATCCATGCAAACCAAGTCAAAAAGAAAATAACCGTAAAGCCGGTAATGTATTTTTTGATATTTAGTTTTTGAAAGTAAGCTCCGATTGAAGTCAAGCTTAAAAAGACAAAATAAGTTATAAACAATGACAGTAGCGGATGTAGATCGTGGTAATTTTTTGAAGAGGTTTTCAAGATTTTTGACCACGAGAAATCATTCATCAGATTACTAAATTCCCATGTTTTGGGCTTGGCAATCCAACCGACTACGTCCAAACCCCAAATACTGAGCAAACCCAAAGCAAAAAAGAAAAGACCGAGCCATGCCGACCACCAGTCTTCATTGCTAAACATACCGCTATACCATTTTTTGTTTGTTTGTTGCATGAGATAATTTTTTATAGTTGATATATTAATTCACGGTTAAAATAATGTGCCATATATTGACGCAACCACAAAGGAAAATGTTCAAAATCGAAATACATTTTGATTTTAAAATTTCCTTTTTGATATTTTTTGACCAAATAATTGCGAAGTTCCATATCCAAATCATTCAAATCGGCAACTCTAAATTGCACATCGTCACCTTTACAAATCCAGTGCGATTGATCATAACTCAAATCGTAGTGGAGTGTTTTCATTTTATAAAATAAAAATATTGATTAAAACGGCTAATACAATCAATCCGATGACAGCTATTGCTATACTACCGAAAACCAATTGACTTTCCCAATTTTCCCAAGGCTCGGCATGAGTAAAAAGTTGTTCCATTTCTCTATTTCTATTTGGTTTATTTCTCATGAATACTTGATTTTTGTTGCTCAAAAGTAGTTTTTAAAAAACGAATAAAAACTGATTTTTATCATAAAAAGCAATGAAATTAAAAATCGGATTATATTGTAGTTTGATTATGATTACAAGTAAATATTTTATAAAAAACTGAATTTTAATAAATTATATTATGTTTAAGATTTTTTTTTACGACTTGGTTTTGTAACAAATATTTGATAGTAATTTGAAATATTTGTTAGCTTGTATGGTTCTGCTGTGAATTAAATGTAAATGGCTGTTAGTTGTTATTGCTCATCTGTGGTTGTTACACAACGATTTATTGATTGCTACGGACTTGTTTTGCGTGCGCTTCGGGATTTGCACGGATTTAAAGAATATATGTATGCCAATTGAAATTGAAGGTTACTAAATAAGATTTCTCACTGCGTTCGAAATGACACACTTTGTTATTTAATATACTGATTAACAGCGTGTTGTTATTGCAAGGTGCGAGGCACGAGCCCCGTGGCAATCTTTGTTTTTGTGTCGGTCTATTGAATTAGATTTTTCACTTTGCTGTCGCTTCGTTCGAAATGACACGACACTGCTGTTAGCTCATTCTGTCAATTTAGGTTGTTTTTTCTATTTTG
>Ga0256834_1000871_pt1 | contig 21364 bp, 19 predicted proteins | sample 4281140metaG_FD_190536 | JGI IMG/M metagenome (GOLD analysis project Ga0256834, IMG submission 190536) | Hydrothermal vent microbial communities from East Pacific Rise, Pacific Ocean - 4281-140 | ecosystem: Environmental > Aquatic > Marine > Hydrothermal vents | place: Pacific Ocean: East...
GATTAATATGATTAATATGATTAATATGATTAATATGATTAATATGATTAATATGATTAATATGATTAATATGATTAATATGATTAATATGATTAATATGATTAATATGATTAATATGATTAATATGATTAATATGTTGATATTAATTGTTCAACTGTTAACCAACAAAGCAGGTTTGAATAGTCGCAATAGTTCAATTCGTAAGGTGGGCTTGCCCACCATTTTAAAACTCATTGATTGTTAAGGTGATTTATACATTGTTTCTTAAAAAAACAATGGTAGGTTTGGTTCCACCAAACAAGCAGTGTTTCAGATGTTTCGATAAATGATACTTATACAGTCTCTTCAGTCAACTTTATTATTAAACATTCGGTTTTATTTCGTTAGCTAAAGCAAACGCCCCATTCGAGTTTCTTTTATTGAATTTATACAAATTAAGTCATTTATCATTAGGTTGACTCTTAAGTCAGTATCAATATCATTGAGTTTGTTGATAGTGAGACAATATTTTCTGCTGATTTTATGTTTGCCTAATTATGGTCTATCTGCGTGTCATTCGGAAAAGGCTTACCTTGATTGGATTCAACGGCATCTTTCAGACTGAGTAAAAATACAGCCCATTTAGTAGAACAATGAGCCATGAAGTCGTTTGATTCTTGCCAGTTGGAATGGCTAAAGTTGAGAAAAGTTTGGTTCTCACTCTCATCTAATTCAAAGCAAATTTCTGTACCATTCCAAGCATCAGGCATAGATTCTTCCTGTTGCCACCTAACGAGTTTGTTTGTAACTAGTTCACTAACAGTAAAGTCTGGACCTCCAGCACCAAACCTAAACTTGATCAGAGACCCAACAGGTCCTGCACCAGTTACATCATTTGTCCACCAACTTTTTAAACCTTCATCTGTGGTGAGTGCGTGATAGATACTTTTTGGTGAGGCTTTTATTCCAATACGGTGAATAATCTGTGGCATGATTAATTGACTGTTTTAAGTGCTAATAGACTAACATATTTAAAAGCTCAGTACAATCATACTGTACAGGGGCTCAAAAGTTAATAGCTGAGTATTCTGAAATAGTTAGGTGGATAGCATCGAACATTAGGTGATGAAAAATTAAAAATTGGTATATTATCAACTGATGAAACCGTGTTATAATTAAAATTCAAAAAATAACAACACAGTAAGCCACAAAAGGATACCACTACATGAAAAAATACTTGAAAATTGCATTAATTAGTACGCTTTTATTACTTATCAATTCACTTTCTGCCAAGGTTTATTATGGTTTAAGCTCAGAAAAGCTAAAGAAAAAAATGTATGAATTTACCGTTGAGCAACTCGATTTCGATGCTGGTTTTTCAGTGATAAACTCACAAAAAATTGGTCTTGGTCGCTTTGCTCAGGAGTTCCTTTCTCCAAGTGGTCAATATTTAGTGGTTTATCTAACCAATACTAAAAAGAACCCAAGTGAAATGGTTGTCTACAGCACAGATGGATTAAATGAAGTGATGAGAGTTAAAGTTGATCATTTTGCTACGATTTTGCTAGGACAACATTTAGCTCCAATATTTAGTGAGGATGAATCTGTGATTGCTTTACAGGTTGCGAAAGGTAAGAAGCAAAATTTTATTAATGCGTATAATATTGAATCAGGAAATATGCTTTATTCCATTGAATTTGCAAAAAAAGGACAGCTTTTGGGGCAGTCACAAAGTAAAAAGACTTTTTATGTTGGAGGAAAAGGTGGTACAAAAGGGTATGCAGGACTTTATGTATACAAAATAACTGACGGTGCTTTATTAAAAACTTATAAAGAAAAGAAAAGGTTTTATACTTATAGAAGTGATTTGGCCCCTGACTTTTTTGTCAAAATGTTGTCAGATCAATCGACCCGTCAATATACAGTTTTTTCCCTAGACTCTGATTCGGGTAAAAGATTGTTTAACCAGAAGCTAGGGAAAACTAAACCAATATTTAGCAAAGTTAATACAGATGATAATTTCTTTTATATGGTTAAGAAATCAGGTTCACCTAAAAAAGTTAATGTTTCTAAGTTTGAAAATAATGCATTAACAAAACTAGTATCAACTGATGGAGAACTTAAACCCTATCATTTGACTGCAAGCCATGACGGTCGAAAATTTATAGTGGCAAGCAAATCTAATATACGTTTGCTCGATATGGATGAACCCAATCAAATTTTTAAAATGAATGCTCCATTTGATGTAGCAACGGGCTTCTTTTCAAATGATGACTCATTGGTTTATTTGCGAGAAGGTACAGGTTCTGAAGTTGGTATTGTAGATTTTACTAATCGTAAGCTTATTGGTGATTCAGGTACTGGAAGAGCTTCTGTGAAATTTGGTCAGTTTATGGCGAGTGTTGCATTAGCGGCCGCCACTGGTGGAATATCTGGTGGCTCTTATATCGGTATTTCATATTCTAGATCTGATACCGCTATGTTGTTGAGTAGAGATCAACAAAAGCTCTATGTGGTTAATGCAAAAACCAATGATGTGACAATTTTTAATGCAAAAGATTTGTCAGGCAAAAAAGGTGTAGCAACAGGTAAAAGCACATTTGGTGTTTTTCAATTATCCAAAGAATATTTCCCTAATGATGAAGACAGCAATGTTATCGTTTTTAGTCCAAAGTCGGTGAGCTATTTTAATTCAGAATCAACAGAAATCATAAATCAAGTCAAATTCCATGAGTTCATTAATTTTGATTTTGAAGAAAATTTATTTTTTACAAAATCAAAAGAAGGTACATTGAGTGTATATGAAATGAGTACTGGAAAATTAATTAAAACTGTTGATAATACTGTAAATATTGATACTATTTCTTATCATCTTAAATAATAAAGAGAGTGTAATTCATGACAAATCCAATTAGAAATCTCCAACCAAAAGCTTTGTGGAATAACTTTGCTGATTTAAATGCAATACCGCGTCCTTCTAAGAAAGAAGAAAAGGTGGTGGCTTTTTTGATGGCATTTGCCAAGAGTCATCATTTTGAGGCGCTAATTGACCCTATTGGCAATGTCATTATGAAAAAACCAGCCACAAGTGGTATGGAAAACCGCAAAACGGTGGTGTTGCAATCGCATATTGATATGGTTTGTCAAAAGAATAACGATACCGAATTTGACTTTGATACACAAGGCATTAATATGTTGATTGAAGGTGATTGGGTCACAGCCGATGGCACAACTTTGGGAGCAGACAATGGTTTGGGAGTAGCGGCTATCATGAGTGTTTTTGCCTCAAAGGATATTACCCATCCTGCATTGGAGGCCTTATTTACCATTGATGAAGAAACAGGTATGACAGGTGCGCTTGGTTTGCAAGCGGGGTATTTGGATGCGGAGATTTTGTTGAATCTTGATACCGAAGATGATGATGAAATTGCCATGGGATGTGCTGGTGGTATTGATATAACCGCGACATCGACTTATGAACAACAAACGGTGACGGCTACAGCTGCTTATAAAATTACAGTTAAAGGATTGCGTGGTGGACACAGTGGTATGGATATTCACAAAGGTTATGGCAATGCCAATAAGTTGATGAATCGTATTTTGTTTGCGCTAAAAGATGAAGTGTTAATAACACAGATTGATGGCGGTTCGTTGCGCAATGCCATTCCACGTGAAAGCTCGGCTGTTATAATTTGTGACGAAAAGGATACAGTTAATAAAATTTTTCAGGGAATTTCAAATGAAATTGTTAACGAATATAAAAGCATTGAAGGAAACATAGAAGTTATAATTGATTCGGTTGATATGCCGCAATATTCTATCTCTAGGGAAGGGCAAGATAATTTAATCAAAACTATTTATGCCACACATAATGGTGTCTATCGCATGAGTCCTGATATTGAAGAATTAGTGGAAACATCAAATAATCTTGCACGCGTAATTGTTAAGGATGGAGCAATCAAAGTTTTGTGTTTAACACGAAGTGCAACAGAGGTGGGTAAACAAGACATGTCCAATCAATTAAAGTCAACTTTTGAATTAGGTGGTTTTAAAGTTAAACTAGATGGAGCCTACCCTGGTTGGAAGCCAAATCCTGACTCGAAAATTCTTAAAGTTCTGCAAAATATCTATTTTGATATTTTTAAGTCAGAACCTAAAATAATTGCCTACCACGCAGGTCTCGAATGTGGCATATTAGGAACAAACTATCCAGAAATGGATATGATTTCATTTGGACCAACTATACAACGTGCTCATTCACCTGATGAAAGAGCGAGTATTTCTTCGACACAAAAGTTTTGGAAATATTTACTGGAGATATTGAAGAATATTCCTGTGAAAAGTTAGTCTAAATCAATTTATCAATGTGAACGGTAAGAAAATAACCCGTACAAATCAACCAGGCAAATAAAATCAATGCCAGTAGAAGAGGTTTAAGTCCTGCTTGCTTAAATTTGGCTAAATGCGTTTCCATACCTAAAGCGGTCATTGCCATCGTTAGCATAAAAGTATCAATATGATTAATGATAGTCACTAAATTTGTGGGTAACAAATGCAATGAGTTAAAGCCTGCCACAACAATAAATAAAATGGCAAACCACGGAATGACAAGTTTTTTTGCACCTTTGGATGAATGGTTACCAAGGTGCGATAAAAATAGCCCTAGGATTAATAACATGGGAGCTATCATCATGACACGAATCATTTTGACAATAATTGCTGTATCACTAGAAACCGCATCAATAGCACCACCTGCAGCCACTACCTGTGCCACTTCGTGAACACTGGAACCTACATATAAGCCAAACTGCGTAAAGTCCATATCAAGTACACCTGACTTGAATAATATGGGATAGACAAACATGGAAATGGTGCCAAACAAAACAACAGTGCCAACGGCTATGGCAGTTTTGTGTGGCTCAGACTTGAGGACTTCTTCGGTAGCAAGAACTGCCGCAGCGCCACAAACGGCGCTGCCAGATGCGACTAATATTGCAGTGTCTCTATCTAGTTTAAGTAGTTTAATGCCAACAAAAATTCCTAAAATCATGGTAGTGGATAACATAACGGTTGAAATAATTAAACCTTCGGTTCCAACCGATGCTATTTGTTGAAAAGTAATGCGAAACCCATAAAAAACAATAGCAATCCGTAATAAAGTCTTGGCAGAAAATAAAATTCCAGGCAACCACGTTTGTGGAATTCTAGTGCGCAAGGTATTGGCAAAAACAATACCCAAAACAATACCGATAACCAAAGGGCTAATGGCTAAAGCTTTGATGTGTGGGATTAGTGCAATAAAAGTCGCAATAATGGCAAAAAAAGCGACTAAAAGAATGCCTAATATCTTATGAGTATTCAATGAATGATTCCCGTGTAGGATGGGCTACGCCCATCAAAATTGTCGTTAACTTCCGTGCAGCACTCTAACTCGTAAGGTTCCATCAATAGATTTAAGTTCGGTTTTCAAATCATCCAATTCCGTGCAATCTACATCCATAATCACGTAACCAATCTCACCTTCTGTTTGCAGATGTAAGGCTGTGATATTCATGCCATGATTGCTGAATATACGGTTAACTTTTTCGAGCACTCCCGGTTGATTTTGATGAATGTGCATAACACGTGATTGGTTATCATTAACTTCAGGCAAAGACACTTGTGGAAAGTTAACCGCTGATGAGGTTGAGCCATTATTGGAGTACTTCATCAATTTATTTGCCACTTCATTGGCAATATTGACTTGTGCTTCTAAAGTAGAACCACCAATATGAGGTGTTATTATGACTTGATCGTAGTCTTTTAGTTTTGATGTGAAGGGATCATTGTTACTGCTGGGTTCTTCAGGAAAGACATCTAATGCCGCTCCTTTAATTTTTCCCGAATCCAGTGCTTGGATTAAATCTTCAATAACAACAACATCACCACGTGCGGCATTGATGAGATAACTGCCTTCGCGCATTTTATCAAGTTGTTCCTTGCCAATCATATTTTTAGTGGCAGCAGTAGAGGGCACGTGTAGACTTAATACATCCACTTTTGCTAATAATTCATTTAAAGATTCGGTATTTTTGGCATTGCCCATAGGCAGTTTGTTTTCAATATCGTAAAAATAAACTTTCATACCCAATGACTCAGCAATCACTCCAAGTTGTGAGCCAATATGCCCAAAACCAACGATTCCGAGTTTTTTGCCACGGATTTCAAATGAACTGGTTGCTGTTTTTTGCCATTCTCCACGGTGAGCGGCGGCATTTTTTTGTGGAATTCCGCGCATTAGAAAGATAATTTCGGCTAACACTAATTCAGCAACTGAACGTGTATTCGAAAATGGCGCATTAAATACAGGAATGCCCTTGTTGCGAGCGTATTCGAGATTAATTTGGTTAGTACCAATGCAAAATGTACCAATTGCCATCAATTTATCGCAAGCATCTAAAACATCTTGAGTTACATGCGTACGTGAGCGAATGCCCAGAATATGTGCATCAGAAAGTATTGCTTTTAGTTCTTCGGTCTCTGGTGTACCTTTGAGGTAGTGGATATTGTTATAACCATCTTTTCTAAAGGTTTCTTCCGCTAAAGGGTGAACGCCTTCTAATAAAACGACTTTTATTTTCTCTTTACTTAATGAGAGCTTGCTCATAATTCACTATTATCCTATATAATTGGGAACTTTAAATGACATATTGTAAACCGCTAATGGAAAAACGTGAAATTATTAATCAAATTAAATTAGAAATTGCTAATATAGAGTATTCTATCGATGCTGATGACTTGCAAGTCTATGGACAAGACTGGACTCGCTTTGCTGATGTGGATTGTGCTTGCGTGTTGTTTCCAAAGTCGATTGAACAAGTGCAAAAGCTTGTTCAATTGGCTAATAAACTTAATTTTAAAATTGTTCCATCAGGTGGAAGAACAGGTTATAGCGGTGGAGCTGTGGCTAGTAATCAAGAGTTTGTCTTATCACTTGAAAAGATGCGCAGTATCTTAGGTTTTAATGCCGATGATGCGCAAGTGACTGTGCAAGCAGGGGTTATCACCGAACAACTACACAACTATGCAGAAGAAAAGGGTTTGTTTTATCCTGTTGATTTTGCTTCAAGTGGTTCTAGCCAAATCGGTGGCAATATAGCGACAAATGCAGGTGGAATACGTGTGTTGCGTTATGGCATGACCCGTGATTATGTGGCAGGATTGAAAGTAGTGACTCCAACGGGTGAAATCTTAGAGTTAAATCAAGGCTTAATCAAAAATGCCACGGGTTATGATTTGCGTCATTTAATGATTGGCAGCGAAGGCACGCTGGGTATTATTGTCGAAGCTACTATGCAATTAGTCAAACCACCTGTTGAACAGTCAGTGATGTTATTGGCTTTAGACTCGCTTGATTCTGTTATGCGTGTGTTTGCACTAGCTAAAAAAGAACTCAACTTATCGGCTTACGAATTTTTTACCGATATAGCCTTAAAACATGTCTGTAGCCACCGTGAGTTAGATAATCCATTCGAGGATTCAGCTCAATGCTATGTTTTATGTGAATTTGATGAAGATGAAGAAGCGGTCATGCAAGTCTTTGAGAAAGGCATGGAAAATGGAGATATTGTTGATGGACTTATTTCACAATCGCGCGAACAAGCCAATCAGTTTTGGCAATACCGCGAAGGCATCAGTGAATCCATAGCGCATTTTTCACCTTATAAAAATGACATATCAGTCAAAGTCTCCTTAGTGCCAAAATTTATGAATAAACTGGATGGCTTAGTGCGTGAACATTACCCACAATTTGAACTAGTATGGTTCGGGCATATCGGTGATGGTAATTTACACCTCAATATTATTAAATCTGAAGACATGAGCATTGCTGATTTCAAAATCGAATGTGAAGCCGTCAACAAACACGTCTATGGTTTAATCCAACAAATGGGTGGAAGTATCTCCGCAGAACATGGCGTAGGCATGATTAAAAAACCGTATCTTGCTTATTCTCGTAGTCAAGCCGAACTAAAAATCATGCAAGGCATTAAGCAAGTATTTGATCCGAATGGTGTTTTGAATCCAGGTAAGTTGATTTGAATAAAGTTACTCACTTCTGAAAAAACTGTGTAGTGGCTTCCCTTGTGGGAGCCTTTATTGGTGTAACTCTTGGTTTTTATTGAACAAGGCTCCCACAAGGGAAGCCACTACTTGTAATATTTGTCATCGCACCACTTTTTGGTGAAAGTTATCATTCCGCAGTTTACTTGCTTTTTCAGTTGGGCTCTTGCTTATTGGGTTTGTTTTTATTAGAAAAAGGTCGTGATGTAGTATTTGATAGATGACAATCCTGTAAGCAATTAAGCACGTATTTGACCCGAATGGTGTTTTGAATCCTGGTAAGTTGATTTGAATAAAGTTACTCACTTCTGAAAAAACTGTGTAGTGGCTTCCCTTGTGGGAGCCTTTATTGGTGTAACTCTTGGTTTTTATTGAACAAGGCTCCCACAAGGGAAGCCACTACTTGTAATATTTGTCATCGCACCACTTTGCAGGGTTGTAATTGATGTATTCGACTACTTTTTGGTGAAAGTTATCATCACGAATGATTTTATCATAGAAGCTTCTTTGCCAGAATTTTTTATCAAACTTTTTCCAATTGTTTAGCTTTACACCTTTGATATATTCATTGGTAGTAATTGATTTAAAAGCTCCAATAATTTCTGACAACTTAATTATTGATTCATTAAGCTCAATAATGGCATGAAAATGATTGGGCATGACCACAAACTCGTGTAAATTCAAAACAAAGTATCTCTGTGTCATTAACATCCATTGCTTTTTGATCATTTTTCCAGCATCACTTAATTCCATTAAGTCATTAGAAATTGATCCAAAAAGGCACACCATATCTTTTTGACAAATTGTGATAAAATACAATCCATTTTGCGAGTAATCATAATTCCTTAAGCGCATTTTAACCCGTTTTGATAGTTTTTCCATAAAAACTCCTTGTAGTGGCTTCCCTTGTGGGAGCCTTTATTGGTGTAACTCTTTGTTTTCATTGAACAAGGCTCCCACAAGGGAAGCCACTACAACCCAAAAAAGCTAATACTCTTAGGTGCTTTCATCTCGCCTTTGTTGCCTTTCACCTGCTATTTTGTTGTCTTGGCTGTGATTTTCATAACCAAATAAGAAAAATGATGCACCAAATGCAGGGTAGGTCTCGGCTGGTACATTTTCTTCGTATTGGAGAATAATGTTTTCAACTTTGTCTTTGGCATCGCTTAAGATGCCAGTGCATTCTTCTTTGATTTCTTTGAAGTTTGCTGGGTTGACTTGAGTTGAGTATATATTGCGTTGGAATTGTTTATCTTGATTGTCACTTTGGTCAAAATTGTAAATAACGGTGTTGGTTAAACGGTTGAGTTCCGTGGTTAATATTCTAAATTGTTGTTCTATCCTGTCTTTTTCTGGCATATAACTAAAAACTGCCAATTGATACTTGTCGCCTTTATCAATTAGATTCCCCAACCTCATCAGTTCTTTGGCTATGGAAGGAGGGGTCAACGCACCTGGTACGACTGATTCGCATATACTATCAAAGCTTTGAAATGGGCCGTGTTTATATATGTATTGTGTTTTGTTTTTGCTACATACTCTTTTTATTTCGTTTAGTACTAACCTAGATTTTGGGTACTTTATTGAAACTTGTTTTATGTTTAAGTAATGGTTGATGTAGCGTCTGTCGATACTTGTGCGACAAGATAGTTCGACTATGGAGTAGTCGGGATTGGTGGTTTTTGCAATTTTGACTAAGTAGCTTTTGTAATACTCAATAAAAGCATGAAGATTGATGTTATATTTCAATGAAATTTTGGCAGCCATTTTGGCAAGATTTTGTAATAATCCGTGTTTTAAATTTTTTGATGTCTCTAGTTTGCTATGTGTGTTGAGTGAATTCATTATTAACCTTGTTTAATTAATTGGTTTCTAAATTTCTCACATACAAACAGTAGGAGTAAAAAGTGAGAATATAGGCTATAAATTAACTCTTTTTACTCCATATTGCAATGGCGGTTAAGCAAATAGTGTCAGATTGTTACAGTTCTACAAAATTTTTGTATTCCAGAACCATCGGACTCAAGGCTGTTAATGCCAGAACCATCGGACTCAAGGCTGTCAATGCCAGAGCCATCGGACTCAAGGCTGTCAATACCAGGGCCATCAGATTCAGAATTGACACCTGTTTGTAAGGTAATACATTGTATTTGTGTATTTAATTCAGTTGCATAAGTAGTGAATATACAGCTTGTTAAAAGTATTGTTATAATTAATTTTTTCATGGTTTTATCCTCGTGTGTGATTGATGATTATATTAGGATGTACAAAAATGTACATGGATCTAATATTTTGACATGGATAAGGTGAAAACTAAAATTTCATGAAGTGAAAAACTTAATTTAATGAAATATGAGCCCTTAGAAGAGGCATTTTGATTGAAAATCAAAAATTTGGTAAATTTATGCTCAGCTATTTATCTTGTTTCTATGTTAAGAGAAATTGTGAATGAGAGGAATTCAAGCATCGACAAGGCAGTGCCTTGTCGCTACGGTTTCTTTGTTTGATTAAGGGAGCTGCGTGTTTTTATTATTGAGATGCAACCATTTCTAAGCGTTTGAGTAAATCACTTGCTGTCATATAGGTGGGGAATAACTCGCCTTTATCCGTAACAATATTTGGCGTTCCCCTGACACCAATTTTTTTCCCTGAATTAAAGTGTTCTGCTACGGGGTTGTCGCATTGCTTTGGCTCTAAAATTATGCCATTTTGTGATTGTGTCATTGCTTCTTTTCTATCAACGGCACACCATGCGGTGACGGATTTGGCGAAGGTTGGTGAGCTTAGTCCAGATCTTGGCCAAAAAAGGTATGATATACCAATACCTAAATCGTTAAAATCTTTCATTTCTGCGTGCAGTTTACGGCAATAACCACAATCAATATCGGTATAAACAGTGACATGGTGCTTCATGTTTTCTGGGAAAAAATCAATTCTTTGGTCTTTGCCAAATTGGGACACTATTTTTTTTCTTTTGGCTGTTTTGCTGTCTTCGGTGAGGTTTTTGTGGGTTTCTACCTCAGTAATTGAGCCATTAATAAAATATTTTCCATCGTCTGTCATGTAATACACATCATTGATGTTTTCAGAATCTAAATTTATTTGCTTTATGCCTTTTATCGGAGTTGAAGTTGCTGTTGCAATTTTGGCAGTTGGTGCCAGTTTTTTAAACCCTTGTTCTATATCTTTGGAGGGTTGTTGTGCATGTATTATGCTTGAAAAAGAAAGAAGTATCAGTGTGTTTTTTATCATCATGTTTTTCCTGTTGTCTGTTTTTGTCATTAGTACTGACAAGGCATTTTTATAAAAGTTTAGTATTAAGCTAAAAGAATTGACTTACATCAATGAGCAATACTTAACAAAAAATTAACATACACCCTGACTAATAATAACTATTGCAACGAGGTTTATCATGAAAGAAACATTTACCAAGGGCATGGCAAGGAATATATATTACGGGGGATCTTTGTTTTTCTTCCTCGCTTTTATTGGACTTACCGTGGATACCGTTAATAAATTGCCCAAAACAGATAACCGAGAAGCTATCACTGAAGTGGTTGCTTTTGGAAAATCAGTATGGGAAAAAAATAATTGTGTAGGATGCCATACATTATTGGGCGAAGGCGCATATTTTGCACCTGAATTAGGTAATGTTTATACACGTTTTGGTGAAAGTACTGAGGCTATTAAAGCATTCATTAAGTCACGCCCAGTTAATGGCATTAAAGGTCGTCGCAGTATGCCGCAATTTAATCTGACCGAAGAAGAGTTGGAAGGGCTTGCACAGTTTCTTAAATACGCCAATGGGATTGATACCCATAATTGGCCTCCAAATATTCAGGGGTAATCGCTATGAAATTAAAATATGAATCACAATCTGTTGCCAAACTTTATTTTATGGCCGCTATTGGTTTGTTCGTTGGGCAAATTATCTTTGGTGTTATTCTCGGCTTACAATATGTTTGGGGAGATTTTTTATTTCCTGCTATTCCTTTTAATATTGCTAGAATGGTACATACCAATCTGTTGATTGTTTGGTTGTTGTTTGGTTTTATGGGAGCGGCTTACTATTTGGTGCCTGAAGAATCTCAGCGTGAGTTGTATTCTGTTAAATTGGCCAAAATACTCTTTTGGATATTCTTAATAGCAGGTGCTGCAATTGTTGCTAGTTACTTACTTATTCCTTATGCGCGTTTAGCTGAACTTACTGGTAATAAATACTTTCCAACAATGGGTCGGGAGTTTCTCGAACAACCCACTATTGGTAAGATAGGTATTGTTATTGTGGCTTTAGGCTTCTTATTCAATGTTGGCATGACCATTTTATCTGGTCGTAAGACAGTTATTAATATGATTTTATTAACAGGTCTTGCTGGTCTTGCCATATTCTTCTTATTTGCATTTTATGTTCCTGATAATTTAGTATTAGATAAATTTTTCTGGTGGTTTGTTGTGCATCTATGGGTAGAAGGAGTATGGGAGTTAATTCTTGCTTCATTGCTTGCCTTTGTATTGATTAAGGTCACAGGTGTGGATAGAGAACTCATTGAAAAATGGTTATACATCATCGTAGCAATGGCACTGATTTCGGGTCTTATCGGAACAGGTCATCATTTCTTTTATATTGGTACACCTGGCTATTGGTTGTGGCTTGGTTCAATTTTCTCTGCATTAGAGCCAATACCGTTTTTTATGCTCACTTTGTTTGCTTTTAATGTGGTGAATAAAAGGCGTCGAGACCATCCAAATAAAGCGGCTACTTTATGGGCGCTTGGAACAGCAGTAATGTCATTTTTAGGTGCTGGTGTTTGGGGTTTCTTACACACCTTAGCTCCAGTCAACTACTACACTCATGGCACTCAAATTACTGCCGCTCATGGTCACATGGCATTTTACGGTGCTTATGTAATGGTTGTGCTAACAATCATATCCTATGCGATGCCAATTATGCGTGGTCGTAAGGCTAATCCAATGCGTGCGCAAGTGGTTGAAATGTGGTCATTTTGGTTAATGACAGTTGGAATGGTGTTTATTACCTTATTCCTAACAGCTGCTGGCATCTTGCAAGTTTACTTGCAGCGTTTAACCGATACACCGCTACCATTTATAGTTGTGCAAGAAAAAATTGCAGTCTTCTACTGGTTACGTGAAGCAGCTGGACTTGTTTTCTTGATTGGTTTAATCATCTATATCATCAGCTTTTTTGTAAAAGGTGAAGAGATAGAAGGTTAATTGATAATTAGTAGGGGAACACTCATGTGTGTTCCTGTTTTTGTCTAAGAAAGAGGTGTTATAATTGCACCTCTTTTTTAAATTAAAAGATTCCTGCCTTCGCAGGAATGACGGAACGGCGAAATGACAACCTTTTACCATGAACAAAACAACGAAATAGAGTTATTAACCCAAGCGTGGAAAAATCAATTGCCGGTGTTGCTTAAAGGGCCAACTGGTTGTGGTAAAACACGTTTTGTGCAGCATATGGCAGAAAAGCTAGGACGCAAGCTTTATACTGTTGCCTGTCACGAAGATTTAACCGCAGCTGATTTGCTTGGTCGGCATTTAATTGGTGATGGTAAAACATATTGGCAAGATGGACCTTTGACCAAAGCAGTGCGTGAAGGTGCTATTTGTTACTTAGATGAAGTGGTTGAGGCACGAAAAGATACCATAGTTGTACTGCACCCTTTAACCGATGATAGGCGTATTTTGCCAATTGATAGAACGGGTGAAATCTTGCAAGCTCCACCTGAGTTTATGCTAATAGCTTCATATAATCCAGGTTATCAAAACTTACTCAAAGGCATGAAACCATCAACAAGACAGCGCTTTATTTCAATGAAATTTGATTACCCAAATATCGATGTTGAAAGTCAAATTATTCAAACAGAAGCACAAGTTGATGCAGAGATTGCTAAACCTTTAGCAGAGTTGTCTTTCCAACTAAGGCAACTAAAAGACCACGATTTAGAAGAGTCAGCCTCAACTCGTTTGTTAATTTACGCCGCTAGTTTGATGAAAAGTGGTATTCCGCAAATTGAAGCCTGTCAAAGCGCAGTTATTGAACCTTTAACTGATGATGAGGAAGTGATTGCGGCATTGATGGAAGTGGTTGAAGCCAAATTTGGAGAGTAACTATGAGCTTACAAATAAAATCCATACTGTCTCATGTTTTTGTCATACTAACTCTATTGTTTCCCTTTGTCTATTTGGTTTTAGTGATTTGGTGGCTAAAATACAGAAACTCTGAAAATGAAATGCTACGTGTGTCAATACGAGAAGCATTTATCCTAGGAACAATCGCCTTTATCATTTTTACCAGTTTAATAACTGCTGTATTGACGCATTATGGATTTAAGAGTACATTCACCTTAGTCGCAGGCGAAGTCTATTACATGCTGATAATTCCATTAAGTTTTTTTCCTGCTATTATGGGAATAGCCCGTAACAATGCTGGAAAAATTTATTATTATCCATTAATTGGTAAACTAATTAACTAAAAATTCAAAGGGGAATGGACTTTAGTCCATTAAAAATGTTGACTAAAGTCAACGCCCCAAAAGACCTAAATGATAAAACGCCCCAACAAACGACTCATCTACCAAATAGCTTTTTTCATCCTATTTGCACTCACACCTGTGTTGGATATTTTTCGCTTGGATTTAAACCAAGGGCATTTTATTGTATTGGGTTACAGCATTAAATTGAGCCTGCAAGAATTGGTCAATCAAGATGCTGGTATGCTTGAATTTGCAGGGCGGATATTCTTTAGAGCTATATTGCCTATAGTTGGTAGTGCTGTTGTCTTTTTACTGATTGCATGGCGCTGGGGACGATTGTATTGTGGTTGGTTATGTCCGCATTTTACCGTGGTGGAATACATCAATACTTTTATGCGAAGAGCCAGTGGCAAGCCCAGTATCTGGGAACCTAAGTTACCCGAACACCAACAAGATGGAACGGTAGCAAAAACTAATGCTTGGTGGTGGATTCCGACCACTATCATGATAGCATTATTTGCTTTTACTTGGGCAGTATTAGCTTTAACTTATCTTATTACGCCATCAGAAATCTATTTCAATCTATGGCATATGAGCTTTACCCGCAATCAAACTATTTTTATCTCAGCAGTCACAATTGGGTTTATCATTGAATTTACCTTGGCACGGCATCTGTTTTGCCGTTATGCCTGTGCTGTAGGAGTTTTTCAATCCTTGGCGTGGATGGGTAACAAAAGAGGCATGGTGGTTGGCTTTGATTCCTCACGTGCCAAAGAGTGCAAAGACTGTGATAAATCGTGTGAGCATTCTTGTCCCATGCGCTTAAAACCACGCAGTATCAAACGTAAGATTTTTACTTGTACGCAATGTTTTGAATGTGTAGATGCCTGTGGACGCGTTAATGAAAAGAAAAATGCATTACCTATACTAAAGATGTTAATCGATGATTGTGCTTTAGATAAATCCAAACGTGATTTTGGTAAAAAAGTTGATATTCCTAGTGATTGTTTTCAGGAGAAGAAGTAATGGAAGAATGGGTCGGTGAAAAATGGCATAACTATATCGTTGGAAAATCTAAAAAGAGTTACCCAAAGGCGAAAGTTAAGTTAGAAGACTTTAAAACACATTTGGGTATTTTCTTTCGAGCCATGGGTGGAGAAAAATCCTATGCTATTGAAAATACTTCGGGTCTAAGACACGGTGGTTATCAAGGTTTTTTGCAGAAAATTGCGGGAAGTGGTGAAAAGACAGAATTGGCACATTTTGGTTCAGAGCAACTGTATTTGCCTTCAGAACTTGCCTATTTTCCAGAAAAGCAATTAAATAAAGACTTGTATATTTGGTTAACGTCGATTGCTTCTATTGGTAGTGAACAATCCGATGAATCGTGGATTGTTCGCAATCAAAAGCTGACCCAAAATATATTGACTCAATACAAAGGTTTAACAAAAAAATACCATAAAATTGTCGAAGCGCATATTGCTGGGCGGATTCCTATTGATAACTTGCCATTGGATTTACACGCCTTAGAAACATTGATATTAGATTCTTTACGTGACCCGTTTAAAGAAATTACGACTATTCCTAAATCGCGATTCCAGCCACAAGTTGTTATTTTGTGGATGTATCAAGCACCATTATTGCGACGAAAAGGCAAAAACAGTTCAGGTAGCGAGGCACAAGTTGCTGCCAACTCAAGTGCTAATTCAAAGTTTAAAAAGAAATACAAAGCCGAGCAAATCGAAGCCAACGAAAAAAAAGGTGGCTTGATGACTTTCCGACTAGAAAGCTTATTTTCATGGTCTGAGTTTGTTAATTTAGACAGAAACTCCGATGACGAAGAAGACGATGATGCCATTCGCACTGCTGATGATTTGGATCATTTGAGCATTACAACAGGCGAAACCAGTAATAAAATTAAGATAGACTTGGATTTTCCCTCATCAGAATACGATGATGTCGTCATACAAAGTGACATCATGTTGCCTGAGTGGGATTATAAAAAGCAAGAACTGTTAAAAAATCATTGCTCCTTGTTCTTGATGCAAGCTAAACACGAGAATAATAATAAATTACCAGCAGATATAAAATGGCAAGCGGCAAAATTACGCCGACAATTTGATGCCCTGCGACCACAACGCCAATGGTTTAACAACCAAACCGATGGCGATGAAATTGATATCAATAGTTATATCGCCTTCAATACCGATAGACTTATTGGTCACAGTACTACTGACCCACGTTTATACCGACAATTGCGAAATTCTTACCGTGATTTATCAACTTTATTATTAGCCGATTTATCTTTATCTACCGATGCCTATGCTACAAATGATAAAAAAGTCATTGATATTATTCGCGAATCCTTATTTCTCTTTGCAGAAAGTCTCAATGCCTCGGGTGACAAATTTGCTTTATCCGGCTTTTCATCGAAACGTCGTAATCACGTGCGTTATTATCCTATTAAAGATTTTAATGATAAATACGACGAAAAAACTATCTCATTAATTAATGCCATCAAACCCGGCTATTTTACCCGAATGGGAACAGCTATTCGCTATGCGGCTCAAGATTTAGCTAAACAAAAATCAGAACAAAAATTATTGCTAATACTCACCGATGGCAAACCAAATGACCTAGATAAATACGAATCCCGTTACGGAATAGAAGACACCAAACGCGCTATACTCGAAGCCAAGCAACTGGGACTCGAACCCTTTTGCATCTCCATAGACCAATACGAAAGCGATTATCTGCCCTATATCTTCGGCTCTAGCTCCTATGTGCATATCAAACGCGCAGAAGAATTACCCAAGAAATTACCATTGTTGTATTTGCGTTTGACAGGGAGTTGAAATAATCGAGTCAAAGAGGTAATGGTTTTGATGGGCGGAGCCCATCCTACGCAAAAATCGAGTTGTTAAATTAGGCTATATCTTATTTGTAAGATGAACTACGTCAATTAGCAGCTTTTAATAAAGCTAATTTTGATTCAATCCAAGTTCTTTTTGTTTTTTCTTGGTCAATCCTAATGATACGATGTGATGTGATTTTTTTAGGAAGTGTTTAAGTTTGTGCTCTTCTGATTTGGGTACATTATGAAATTGTATCCATTTCATTCCACGGCTAGCGAAGTAGGGTGCAGGGCGAAAACCGGGTTCGTCACTGAGAAAGTAAAAGTCGGATTCGGAGGTTTTGAAGGTGAATGCCGGAGTCTCTCGTTTTTCCCAGCCACCGATGGCAAAGACTTTACCACCAACTTTCCACACATGAGAATTTCCCCATTGAATAACATGGGTTGTGCTTGACAGTGAGTTGCAATAGTTATTAAATTCTTCATATTTCATCAATCTATCATATAGCATGATTTGTTTTATTTTAACAGAATGTACATTTTGAGTTGATTTTAGTGCGCATATGGAATATATTTCACTTACTGAATTATATTTCATTTAACGAATGCCAAACCAACAACTCAATTTAGCGACTAAAGCCGCGTGGCTTGCATACATTGGTGGCTATACACAAAGCCAAGTTGCCAAGCGATTAAATGTATCCACTGCTAAAGCCAATCGCTTGATTTCATTGGCTCATGCTAATAATTTAGTAAAAATATTCGTAGAAGGTGAAACGGTAAAATGTGTTGCATTGGAAGAACAAATAATACAAAGTTTTAAATTAAATTCCTGTATTGTCGTACCTAATTTTGATAATGAACAATCTGAATTCAACGCGGTAGGTTCAGCTGGTGCCAATTATTTACACCAATTATTGAAAAAAACAAAAGACTCGATAATTGGCATTGGCAAAGGGCGAACCCTTTGCTCTGTTATCGAACACTTACCGAAAACCAAAGGCAATAATCTGCAATTTGTTTCCGTATCTGGTGGATTGACACGCAAATTCTCAACTAATCCCTTTGATGTCATTCATAAAATTGCCGAACGCACATCCAGTGATGCCTATTTTTTGCCTGTGCCTTATATAGCGAAAGACAAGCAAGAAAAAGAAATGCTGTTATCACAACAAAGCGTGGTACAAATGTTGGACTTTGCCAAAACAGCTGATATTTATATCGTCGGAATTGGTTCAATCCAAAGCAATGCCCATGTGCATGAAACGGGTTTAATTGAAGAAAGTACATGGCAAACCATGCTAAACAAGCAAGCAGTTGGCGACTTTATGGGTGCATTTCTGGATAAAGATGGCATAAAAATAAACGACAAATCCAACAATTTATCACTTGGATTAACTAGCAATGATATTAAAGGTAAAAAAGTCATAGCCATCGTCGGCGGCAAACAAAAAGGTATTGCCACATTAGCGGCATTAAAAACAAACACAATTACCGATTTAATTATCGGAGAAGAATCAGCAAAACAATTAATAGAAAACTTTTGATCGTCATTCCTGCGAAGGCAGGAATCTTCCAAAGGTAAAAAGAAAATAGAAATAACGTAACGTTAGAATCCATGAGATTCCTGCCTTCGCAGGAATGACGTGGTTGAAAATAGGTAAATATATATGAGTACAATAAAAAGAAACCCAGGAATGCCACTCAATCTCGATTGGGTCGAGGGCATTCAAGTCAATACATCGGCAGTTGAACGCCGAGCCAAATCTTACAGTGGTCGTCGTTCAATCAAAAAGCAACACCAAGCGGCATGGTTACTCAAAGCCTTAAGTTGCATCGACTTAACCACGCTGGCAGGTGATGATACAACTCGCCGTGTTAAGCGTCTATGTAACAAAGCTAAAAGCCCGGTTCGCAAAGATATACTTAAAGCATTAGGTGTTGAAAAACTCAATATAACAACAGGTGCGGTTTGTGTTTATCACGAAATGTTAGAAGCCGCCAGTGGATTTTTAAAAGGAACTGGTGTCGAACTAGCAGCTGTTTCCACAGGTTTTCCTGCTGGTCTTACCCCGTTTGATATGCGCGTTGAAGAAATCAGACGTTCGGTTGCCGCAGGAGCGAGCGAAATTGATATTGTTATTTCCAGAAGGTTGGTTTTTGCTCAAGATTGGCAAAAACTCTATGATGAAGTCAAAGAATATCGAGAAGCGTGTGGTGATGCCCATTTAAAAACAATTCTTGCTACAGGTGAGTTAGCAACTTTTAGGAATGTCGCCAAGGCCTCAATGGTGTGCATGATGGCAGGAGCGAATTTTATCAAAACCTCCACGGGTAAAGAATCGGTTAATGCCACCTTGCCAGTTAGTTTGGTAATGGTCAGACAAATTCGTGAATATTACCAACGCACAGGTTATAAAATTGGTTACAAACCAGCAGGTGGAATAAGTACCGCTAAAGACTCTTTGCTTTATTTAATATTAATGAAAGAAGAATTAGGACGTGATTGGTTAGAACCAGAATTGTTTCGATTTGGCGCATCTAGTTTATTGGGTGATATCGAAAGGCAGTTAGAACACTATGTGACGGGTAAATATTCGGCCAGCTTCCGTCATGCTATGGGTTAGTTAACCGTTCTTACCCTGTTTTTCCGTCATTCCTGCGAAGGCAGGAATCTCCTAAAATAAGCTAAAAACTAAAAAGAATACAGATTAAGTTAATAAGATTCCTGCCTACGCAGGAATGACAAGTAAAAAAAGAGATACAAAATGAACATTATGAAAATACTAGAAACAATGGACTACGGTGTTGCACCAGAGAACACAGATAACGCCATGAATTGGATAAAAGACCACAAAAAATTTGGTTTGTTTATTGATGGTGAATTTGAGCAAAGCAAAAAGGCTAAATACTTTTATACCTTTAACCCAGCAACCGGTGAAAAATTAGCACAAATTACCCAAGCGAATAAAGCTGATGTGGATAAAGCAGTCAAAGCAGCCAACAAAGCACAAAAATCGTGGGCTAACTTATCTGGCTTCCAACGTGCTAAATATTTATACGCTATTGCACGTTTGATTCAAAAACACGCACGTCTTTTTGCTGTACTTGAGTCGTTGGATAACGGTAAGCCAATTCGTGAAAGCCGTGATGTTGATATACCATTGGTGATTCGTCATTTTTATCATCATGCGGGTTGGGCACAATTAATGGAAGAAAAGCTAGATGATTACCAAGCCATAGGAGTGGCAGGGCAAATCATTCCATGGAATTTCCCTTTACTTATGATGGCATGGAAAATTGCACCAGCACTGGCTGCTGGTAATGCGGTTGTTTTAAAACCTGCCGAATACACTTCTCTAACGGCTTTATTGTTTGCCGAAATTTGCCAACAAGCAGGATTGCCCAAAGGCGTAGTCAATATAGTCACAGGTGATGGCAAAACAGGGACTGAAATTGTTAATCACTCTGATGTGCATAAAATTGCTTTTACCGGTTCAACTGCAGTTGGCAGACTGATTCGTCAGCAAACCGCAGGGACAGGTAAAAAACTTACCCTAGAACTGGGTGGAAAATCTGCTTTTATCGTCTTTGATGATGCTGATGTTGATTCTGCCATTGAAGGTATTATTGATGCCATCTGGTTTAACCAAGGACAAGTCTGTTGTGCTGGCTCACGTTTATTGGTGCAAGAAAGTATTGCCGATAGATTTCATGAAAAGCTTAAAGAACGCATGAGTAAACTACGTGTTGGTAGCCCGCTAGACAAATCAATTGATATTGGAGCTATTATCGATCCAAGCCAAAGAGCGCGCATTGCAGAGTTAGTTAAGTTAGGTGTTGAAGAAGGCGCAGAACTCTACCAACCAGAAATCACTTTGCCAGAATGTGGTTGTTTTTATCCGCCAACTTTATTGACCGAAGTGGATACCGC
>Ga0256834_1000872_pt1 | contig 21334 bp, 24 predicted proteins | sample 4281140metaG_FD_190536 | JGI IMG/M metagenome (GOLD analysis project Ga0256834, IMG submission 190536) | Hydrothermal vent microbial communities from East Pacific Rise, Pacific Ocean - 4281-140 | ecosystem: Environmental > Aquatic > Marine > Hydrothermal vents | place: Pacific Ocean: East...
TCTCACCTTCAAATCCGAATACTTCAAGCCATCGCCGGATCGATACATTGTTGTCACCGCTAAGTTCGATATATCGCTGCAGTATGGTGTTTAGAGCCTCTTCGTTGGCGATCGTTCCGTTTTTGAACCACGGCTTTTCGAGTACTATTTCGCTTCCAGTCATTCTTTCGTAGCTGTCGCTATCGAAGCTGTCCAGCAGCAAGGATATGAGAAGCGGCTGATTTTTTAGTTTCATCCCGTCCAGCCAGTCAAGAAAGCTTATCAGCGCCTGCTGATCATGGAGCACCGCATCCAGAAAGCGGTTGATATTGATACTGCTTTGAGCGGAAGTCAGGGAGATCGAGCCGTTTATTGAGCCAAGATCCATCGAAACCGGAATATTCGAGCCGTAAAATATATCCTCTTGTGTGAAGTTCTGCTTTTTCAAAAAGTCGCTCATATCGTTTAGCAGCAGATTCGTCTGGATAATGGCGATATTTTCTCTGACACTCCTTTTTACCTCCAGCCCCTCTTTGAGAAAGAGCATGACTACGGTAGCGAGCATCAGCATTATTGCAAGGGTGATAAATAGTACGACACCGCGTCTCATTTGTCACCTTTGTATAGAGTCATGACGATCGGAGCAATCTTTTCACACCGAAGAAGGATATCGAAACGCCCTTTTCTGTCCGATATTCGAAAAGAGCTGCACTCTTCGGCCAGTTTATCGGCAAAAAAGTATGTACCGTTTGTATCGCCGATATAGTTTCTGCCGAAAAAGTCTATCTGCTTCGTCGCTTCTATGCGTATCAGGGCTCTGGAGTTGGCGCTGATGTAGTAGTGCACCCATGGTCTTGCTATGTCGTATATGGAGTTTTTCGTTATAAAAGAGATGCGGTCGTATCCGGCTTCATGAATTATGACGGGAGCTTTTCGTATCTGTGCCAGATCTCTTGAAAAGAGAGAGAAGATCGATTGGCTCTTTGTCACCTCCCTGACCGACTCATTGTATCTGGCATGACCGCTTTTGACACTTCCTAGCGTAGCGTATATGTAGGTAAACACGATGGCGGTGAGCATGATGGAGATGAGCATCTCGATTAGAGTGAATCCGGCTCTCACGGTACTACCCTGACAAATCCCACACGCACACTCTCTTTTTTGACGGCCACGGGGTAGAGCATATAGCTTAGATCGAGATCGCCGCTTTTAAAGAGGGTCATCTTTTTGCCTTTGCCGACATCGATTTCGGCAGAGATACTTTTAAGCCAGAAAAGTTCATCATCCCGAAGCCCGGTAAACTTAGTCATATCGTATAGAGAGTCTCTTTTTAAAGTAGAGCGTCTACTCTCGTAAAGAGCCGGCGTACTCGTATACAAAAGAAGGGACTTCTCTTTGTATTTGGCGACTTCGTTTTTGATCCAGCCGTCGAGTTTCAGCAGCGCCAGACCCATTGTAAAGAGTATGAAGATACTGATCAAAACCTCCAAAAGGGTAAAAGCCTCTCTGCTATTGCGCATAACCGGCCCTGTCCGGAAGATAGTCGCTCTGGCGCATGAAAGATATCATCGTTACAGGATCTGAAAAGTCATACACTTTGCCCAGAGGGTGGATATAAAACCATCTTTCGTCTACCCTCACTATCAGGGGATCGAAAAGTCCGTTCGCCTTGCAGCGGAGGGAAAATCTCGGCTTGAACTCGCGGTTTTCTATTTTCATATGCGGGTAGTCGATAGACCGGAGCGTCTCGTCCGGTGTTACGATATAGGCTATGCCGCTGCTTCTGAGCTTGATATCGTCTCCTTCTATTTCGCCTTCACTTGAAAGAAGACACTCGCCGTTTTCCATGCAGTATAGACTAAGCTCCCTCTTCATGTAAAGTGGACTCGAGCGGAAAAGGGAGGTGATGTTTTCAAGCGACAGGTCGGTTGCACTCTCCTTGTCGCTCTTTGGCATGATATAGTTGAAAGCGAGTGCGTAGATGATACCCATAAGAAGCAGTACAATCAGCAGCTCTACGAGAGTGAAGGCGTACCTTTTTACGGAGGCTTCGACATTGAAAAAGTGACGCCTAAAACCGGATAGGAGAGAGTCTGTGGCGGTTGACGGGGAGCAGAGCAGATGAGTGGACTTCGGTTTCATCTTCATTCTCCCCGCTCCGCTACCCGTATTCTTATTGTCTCTCGCACTCCTTGAGTGTAATATCCCCGGCTTCTCCTTCGCCTCCCTCTTTACCGTCCGCACCGAGGCTTATGATTTCGATATCTCCATCGTTGTTCAGATAGACGTACGGGTGTTTCCATGGATCTTTCGGCAGCCGTTTGCTCTCCAGGTAGCCGGAAGGCGAGTAGTTGGTATACTTTTCCGGGTCCGGATTTTCAAGAAGCGCTGCAAGTCCCTCTTCGGTTGTCGGATAGAGTCCGTTGTCGAATTTGAACGATTTGAGCGCCTCTTCGATATTTTTCATCTGGATACAGACAAGTTTTCTCTTCGCACTCTCCGCTTTTCCGATAAGATTCGGCAGAACAAGGGCACTCAAAAGTCCCAGGATCACTATTACGATCATCAACTCGAGCAGAGAGAAGGCTCTGCGGCTTTTTCGGCTTCGGATTTCTGATTTTCTGTTTCTGTGAGTTTTATCGACCACGTTTGTTACCTTATTCGTGAATTTTTAAATGCTTCATATATCGAGGGTCTTTCGGTTTTGCGCATCCGGATCACCCCTCGAGGCTGATGGAGAAGATCGGCAGGAGCATCGATATGACCAGAAAGCCTATGATGCCGCCTATAGTAAGCATCAAAACCGGTTCCAGAAGCGCCAGCATCACCTCGATACGGTCCCGGTTTTGCTGCGCGTACAGCTCCGAGAGACTCTTGAGTGAAAAGGCAAGATGCGAACTCTTTTCACCAAGTGCCACCGCATTTATAAAGTCGTTTGGGATTTCGCGCTCCTTGACATTTTCGCGCACGGCCCGGGTGAAGCTTTTACCCTCTACAATCTGTGTCGCTATTTTACCAAAAAGTTTTTGAAGATATCGGTTTCCGACTGTCTGTGCGGCATAGTTGAGAGCCTGGGCAAAAGGAACACCGCTTTGAAGAAGAAGCGACATGACACGTCCGAAGCGGCCAAGCTCCATCGAAGTGATCATATCTCCGAAAAGAGGGATTTTAAGCACCATACGGTCCATAATATATCCGAACCGCCGACTCCTTTTCCAAAAGAGAGTAACCGCCGCGACCGCGGAGACGAGGATGATTAGTATGATCCATGAGTATGTCTGAAAAAAGTGTGAGAGTGCGAGCGTGATTTTCGTAGCGGTAGGCAGCTCGCTCTTTGTAGCTTCGAACATATCGACGATTTTTGGAATGATTGTCGTGAGCATGAAATTTATCATCGCTACGGCGATAAGAAGAATGAACGTAGGATAGATGAACGCTTTTGCCACATCCCGCTTGATACGCTCTTGCTCCTGTACGTAGTCAGCCAGTTCGAGCAGTACCATTTCGAGATTACCGCTCTTTTGGGCGACTTTGACGGTATGCAGGAAAAAGGGAGGTACGGTATAGACGGTTTGGGCCGCAAGAGCGTCGTAAAAGGATCCGCCGCTTTCGATGTGTCTTGCTACCTCTTCGAGAAAGTTACGCTGTTTGGAGCCTTTGGGGTAGTTTTCCGCGACCAGATGAAGACCGCGCGGCAGTGAAATCCCGGCTTTGAGATAGAGGCTCAAGTTGCGTCCGAGTGCGACGGTAAGTGCCGGAGGAAGCTCTCTTGCAAAGAGATTGCGGTGTAGTGATATACTCTCTATCAGTATGCCCGAGTGTCTGAGCTGCTCTTTCGCCTCCTCTATCGATGTGGCGGTGATGGTACCCCTGGTCCGTTTTCCGGACGAGTCGTAACCTTTGTATCGGAAGGTCATATACTCTTGACCCCTATGCGTACCGCTTCAGGAATACTCGTTTCACCGTCTGTAACCATCCGTCTCAGCTCCGTAAACATCGGTCTGAAGTCTGTGTGCTCGAGAAGATAGCGTTTGATACTCTGCTCGTCGGCGCCGCTTTTTATCTGCTGGGCGAAAGCTTCATCTACAACTATGATTTCACCGATGGCACGTCTGCCGATATAGCCTGTCTGGCCGCATTTGTCACATCCTTTGGGGCCAAAAAGAGATATCCCGTGAGGAAGGTCGAAATAGCGAATATCCTCGTCACTCGGCTCGTATGGTACCTTGCAGTGGGGGCAAAGAAGTCTTACGAGGCGCTGGGCTATGATGCCTATGAGGGTCGAGCTTACCAGAAACGGGTCGATCCCCATATCTATGAGCCTCGCAATGGCGGCGGAAGCACTGTTTGTATGCAGAGTGGATAGAAGCAGGTGCCCTGTCATGGCGGCCTGTACGGCTATTTTGGCAGTCTCTTTGTCTCTCATCTCTCCGACCATAATCACATCAGGATCCTGGCGCAATATCGAGCGGAGAGCCTCGGAAAAGGTGAGGTTGACCTTTTCGTTTACCTGTATCTGGTTGATTCCCTCGGCATTGTACTCGACAGGATCTTCTACGGTTACAATATTGTAGTGGTCGTGATCTATCTCTTTGAGAAAGGAGTGCAGGGTCGTAGACTTTCCGCTTCCGGTTGGGCCGGTGATTAGAATCATTCCGTAACTGTGTTTTAGAAGAGACTTTAGCTTGACGAATACATCTTCGGAGAAGCCGAGCTGCTGAAGCGATGGGATCGACTCTCCTTTCATGAGAAGTCTGAGAACCGCCTTTTCGCCGTAGTAGGTCGGCAGAATGGAGACCCTTACATCCACTCCGGCTCCCGCAATGGTGATTTTCGTGCGGCCGTCCTGGGGAATGCGGGATTCGGATATGTCGAGATTCGAGATAACCTTGATACGGTTGATTATCGATCCTATGGCGCTCTTGTTCAGAGTGGCTACACGGTTAAGTACTCCGTCTATGCGAAAACGGACATCTCCATCCTTTTCGAATGTCTCTATGTGTATATCGGTAGCGCGGCGTTTGAGCGCCTGAACGAAAAGAGAGTTGACATAGCGGATAATCGGGGCGGAGTCTTCGCTTGCGAGAAGATCCTCGTTTTGAAGGAAACTTTCGATCTCTTCGGCGGTTTCAAAACCCTCTACGCCCCCTATACCCTCTTCGCTTCTGAGTTCGAGAAAACGGGTCCTGAGCGCTTCATAGCTCTCTTCATCCAGTATTGCAAGAGGTAGATCTTCGCTAAAGTGGGACAGGGCATTCAGCATGTCGGCATCCGGATTTTCGCGAATGAAGACGTGCGCTTTGTTGTTGTATATCCCGAAAAGCAGCCCGTTTTTTAGATAGAAATCTATCTGGGGTATATCGGTATAGATCTCCGGTTCGGCATGAACTGGACTCTTCGTCATTCGCTCTTCCTGTTTGTATCGCCCTCTTTTTCGAGCTCTTTTTCGAGAATCCTGGCCAGTTTCGCCTTGAGCTCTTCGCTCTTGGCGATTTTCTCCTGAATCTGTGCAAGAGAGCCGCTGTTTTTTACTATATATGGTGTCAATATCACTATTACGTTGATCTGGTCGGTCGTTTCGGAAGTCGAGCGAAATAGCCCGCCCAAAAAGGGCAGGTCACCGAGGACCGGAATTTTGGTCAGCGCTTTGGAGTAGTAGTTTTTAAGCAGTCCGCCCACTATTACACTCTCTCCGTCGTTTACGATGGAGACGGTGTTGACTTCGCGCTTGAGTGTAGTGGGGCGGTCGGCGGCGACTGTACTTGCACGATCTATATCTTCGATCTTCGTTTTCACTTCCAGCAGCACTTTATCGTCGCTGGCGATTTGCGGCTTTACCTCGAGGGTCAAACCGATATCCTCCCTGCTGTAGGTGTTTCTGGTCAAAGAGGTGGTATCGTTTCCCGTCGCCTGGCTTGTAAGTATCGATATCGTCTTTCCTACGTAGACAGTCGATTTCTTGTTGTTGATGCAGAGGATATTCGGCTCCGATACAACGTTTATAGCGCCGTTTTGTTTGAGCAGATCTATGATGGCTCCAACCGCTATACCTTTGGTTGTGGTACCGAAATCTATCGTATTGGCGAGTGTGGAAGGAAGTACGAAAGATGATCCGCCCATATTGAATACGGAGGTAGCTATGGTGTTTCCGGTCGCAGCTCCGCCGGCAAGTCCCCATTTTATTCCGAGATTGTTGAGTCTGTTCTGGCTAATTTCGTAAATGTGGGCCTTGATATAGACCTGCTGCTGCTCAATATCGAGCTTTTTGATGATATCGCTGATCAGTTTAACCGCTTTTGGAGTCCCTGTGATGGCTATGGCATTGATATCCTCTTTGGCCTGAATGGAAATTTGTGCCTGTGTCTGTTTGTCGAAACTCTTCATCAGGCCGTTTACTATCTTCAGTGTGGCGCCAGCTTCGGCGTTGTTCAGGAAAATGACATCGCTGGCCATCTCTCTGGCGCTGTTTTGGCTGTCGTACTTTTTTACTATCGAGACGGCGCGTTCTATATCGTAGGCGTCGGCGATGACGATTATCTTGTTGCTTTTTGCGTCGGCATTCAGAGTTACGGGATATCTGAAAGATGTATTGAGAGCTTTGAAGACGGTGGTCAGACTCTTCGTTGCCTCCGTAGCGTCTGCATTGTTCAAGGATACAAACCGGATCTCTTTGCGCATAGGCCTGTCGATTTTACGCAGGGTTGTTTCGAAATTTTTTATATGCTTGGGATAGTCGCTGATGATGATGATATTTTTTTCATTGTCGAATGTGACAGAGGCGAACTGGCTGCTTAGATAGCGCAGCTTCTGCACGGCGTTTGCAGCTTTGATATAGTGTACCGGAATGATTTTGGTAACCATACCGGCTTTTGATTTCTGACCTGATGGAGCCGCCATCTTCTTTGCGTTTGCCGCACGTGTTACCATGATGTAGCCGTTGTTTCCGTCTACGACTGTATATCCCTTGCTTTGCAGAATCTGCGTCAGAAGCGGCAGCAAATCCTTTTTATCGATCGGCTCTTCGGATATGAAGTTGACGTTGCCGTTTATCTTGTCCGTCACCAGGATATTGTTGCCTGTCTGTTTGGCTACGAAGCGGATAACGTCCCTGATTGGAGTGTCGTTGAAATTGATCGTGATTTTTTCCGCATTCAGCAGGGCAGGAATCAGTAAAGCTCCGATCAGAAAAATCTTAAAAAATCTCATATTTGAGCTCCTTGCTCTCTTTGCCGCGTTTGATAGTAAGCGAAAGTGAATTTAGTTGTTCGAGTCTGTTGAAATAGGTAAAAGCGTCACTTTCGCTCTTTATCGGTTTTCCGTCGATCTTTTCTATAATATCGCGTTTTTGTAAGCCCATTTTATCAAAAACCGATCCTTTTTTCACATTCGAGATACCGAAGCCTATCAGTTTGTTGTCTTTATATACGGGGTTGATACTTATATATCGGAAGATTTTTTTCAAATCGTGCATTTCGCGCAGCAGCTCTCTTGGAACGAAGATGGTATCCCCCTCCTTGCGTACTTCCTCTACAAGCTCTCTTTCGGCGGATTTTCTCTTTTTCGTAGATGGTGTTCTTGAAGAAGAGGAGGCTTTTTTCTTCATGCCGAGCCAGTATGTGCGACCGTTTTTTGTAAATTTCACCCTTTCGATATATACCTCTTCGAGTCTGAACCCATCGATCGTCTCTCCTACCGAGAGAAGTTTGCTTTTACCGTTTTTGACTATTATGGCCATGCCGGGATTGGCCACGGCGGTCATGGTGAGGGTGTATCCTCTAAGCGACTCCTCTTTGCGAATCGGAGGCGGAGTCGATTTTTTGGTTTGTGTATCGTTGAGCGTGAATGCGGATACGAAGTTGTATGTATAGTCAGGCTTTGCCGACTCGCTTTTGCACTCCAGCTTGGGTGCAGGCGGCAAAAAGAGCTCGATCGCGACTGCCGCTATTTTGGCTCCGAGTATCAGCAAAAGCCACGGTAGCAGCCTGGCGAACAGGACTTCAAAACGAGAGAGCATAGATATACTTTCCCCCTTTTGTTTTAAACATCCTTAGAGTCCGGCCAAACTTTCGTTTCATGAGCGAAGAGGGGAGCAGCTCCAGCGTAAGCGTACGGCTGCTCCACGATACTCTTCCGTTTATCACTCCGAAATCTCCCCTTGAATATACTTTTCCGCTTAGCGGTTCAAAACGTATAGACTCGATAGATGGAGGCAGCATATCTGCGGCGATCCCTTCGATCCTTATTCCGGAAACCTCCGCGATCCAGGGGTGAAACTCTGCGCTTTTTACTTTCGCGACCGGAGAGTGGCCGTAAAGAAGTGTGATGTTTTTTATAGAGCATCCTGTCGTAGAGGTTTCGCGATCCATATAGCACATGGTTATACCGGCATTTTCTGACAAGGTATTTATAGCCAGGTTGCAAAGCCTCTCCTTGGAGATGAACAGTACGACAAGAAAGATCCCCAATGTGAAAGCGGTGATAAAAATGAGTATACGCTTCACCCAGATCATCTCAAGACCTCGACATGCACTTTTAGCGTATCTTCCGAAATCTTTTTAGCGGTGAACCTGCCTATTCTGATATTGCTGTTTAGCAGTTTTTTGAGTACTCTGTCCGCTTGCGGCGCCTTTACGCTGAAAGTATATGATCTTTTTCCCTTTTTGCTCTCGACTTCAGGCTTTATGCCGTACATTCTAAGCATCGTTTCCATCTGCTTCAGAGCTTTCTTGTTCGCCTCTTCGGACCATAGGGCTTTAAGTGCTTCGTATCGTGCTGTCGTCTCCTCTTTTTTCAGGTACTCCTTTCGGGTTTTTGAAATCTCGTTATTCAGATAAAACGCCCCTCCCGCCCAGACAAGAAGGATGAGTGCCGCAACGGGTGCCAAAAACTCTGTTCTATTCAAAACTGCACCCCTTTTTTGCATCACACTCGAGCAACTTCATGTGGGAGTCGAGAGCTTTTTTTATAGCGGATCTCAATCTTTTTTGCTCGGAATCGATCTTTCTGTATTTTTTTGAAAGGGCTTTTATTTCGTACATCGTTTTTCGAGAATCGTTCGCGGCCGATTTTTGCTTGAGTGCGTTTAGCGTCTGGTAACGAAGAGCCAGATCGGTACCCGCCGCCGTAAGCAGTAAAACTACAAAGAGAGCCGCCATCCACGAGGAAACACTCTTCGAGGTCGATTTGTTGAAAGGCTTGGCCAGCGATTTTATATCTATCGAATCAAGAGAGGGTATGCTTCTTGACTCCTCGTGTATCTCTATACAGATACCGTTGATAGTGTCGGCTATCAGGGTATCGTCTATTCTTAGAGGCATCTGGTCTGAAAACTGCTGAAGAAAATAGCGTGGTGCGGTTTTTGCGACGCTGTCCGGGATCAGGCTTTCAACCCTGTTTTCATCGAATGCGTAGCAATCGAAACCGTTTCCTCTCTTTTCGACGTGTATCGAGGTGTACGAAGAGGGTCTGGAAGCAAGAACGGAGTCCGCGAGTTTTTTCGCTTTGGCTACGGACCTGGCCGGAAGATCGGCATGAGCGTACCAGTATAGAGAAGGGGACAACACTACGGTTTCAGCCGGAGTATCCTTTATTATCGTACCGTTCTCTCGTATATAGTAGAGTGCCAATTCTTTTCCTGAACCGATATCGTTTGTAAAGCCTGAAAAATATCTATAAATCAATAGACATTATAGGCAATCGAGTATAAATGTTTATTGAACAGAGAGAAATAGCCTCTTGAAAAACTAATAATATTCAAAAAAAATATTTTATGCTACCATATGGTGCTTTAAACTATCATCACTCTGGCCGATCTTAATATCGACAAAAATATAAAGGAGCGTAAATGAAGCGATTGGTTCGCAGCGGTTTTGGTATTTGTGTAGCGGCGGTTGCCGCGAGTGCTATGAGTTTTCAGCCGCTTGGGTTTGAGAGTATGGGTATGGGCGGAGCCGGTGTCGCCAGTGCTACCGGGGCGATGGCCCCATATTACAACCCCTCCCTGTTGGCCGTCAAGGGTCATACGACAGAAATCACACTCTCTGCCGGAGCTGGAGTTTCAGAGTACAATCTGGCTGAAAACCTCGATAGACTGAGCAACGACGATTTGACTGGAACGCTGGACAGAATCGCCCAGAACGCTCCGCTGCCGGGACAGAACTCCGATGAGGATCGTGCAAATATCCAGGATGCGCAGAGCGTACTCCGCACGATGGCCGGTCAAAGCAGCGGGCTCGTTCTTACTCCCGGAGCTGCGTTTGGAGTACAGATAAAACAGTTTGCCGTAGGCCTTTATATGACTTCGGATGCCACTGCATCTCCGGTGATTGACGGCAACAGACTCGATCTTATGGTTTATGACAGTGCCAACGATCTGTACTATTACTATGACCCCGAGACAGACACATACTCTCTTATTACACAAAGCGAATATGAGAACAAATCACTGGAGTATGCGCTAAACAGCGGAAAAACGTATCTCGCTCTCAAAGGACTTAGCGTTGCGGAGGTTCCTTTAAGCTACGGTCACGCTTTCGAGACTGCGTACGGTACTTTCGGAGTAGGAGGGTCGCTCAAATATATGTACGGCATCACCTACAATACCAAGGTGAGCATAGATACAAACTCAGGAGACGTAAGCGACTCGTTCGATAACAGAGATAAACGTACTTCAAGCTTCGGTGCCGACATAGGAGCCTATTTCGCTCCGAACAAAGTGCCGAATCTGCGTGTAGGTATCGTGGCAAAAAACATCAACTCTCCCGAATTTGATACCGTTACCGACGAAGTCTACACGCTCGATCCGATGGCAAGAGCAGGAGTCTATTATGCCGGTTTGGATCATTGGCTCGATGTGGCTCTCGATATCGATCTAACTTCCAACAAAACCTTCCTGGACGGTATCGAGTCGCAATATATAGGCGGAGGTGTCAATATCCATCCCACTCAGTTCTTCTCTATCCGTCTCGGTGCCATGCAGAATATGGCAGACGATACTTTCGGTACCGTCTTGACGGCAGGGCTCGGAGTAGGGTTCAAACAGCTTCATATAGACCTCTCCGGTATGGTAAGTACCGAGACAGGATACTACGACGGTAATGAAATTCCCCGATATGCCAGAGTGAATCTCGCACTGGTTTCCCGCTGGTAGCGATTTTGGTATACCCCTTATGGGGTATGCCAAAATACCTCTATTTCCGATCTTCGAACCGTACACTTTTTTTTGAAACTCTATTTTCATGAATTTTGGCTAAGATAACGGGTAGTTCAACAAAAGGGATCCGATGAAAGCGAATGGAAAATATGGTGAAGTTTTTGCTGCGATTCTCGTTCTTGGTGCCGCTTTCTACTTTCTGTACAGCAAAGGGATAATATTTGCGAATTTTGAAAGTGTGGGTGCCAAAACCGCATATGAAATGATACGAAAGAAACCGGATATCGTAGTACTCGATGTGCGTACCGAAGAGGAGTATACGAATGACGGGCATTTGGAAAATGCACGGCTGCTGCCTCTGCAACGGATAGAAAAGGAGCCTGACTTACTCGATAGCTTCAAGGGCAAAACTCTTCTGGTCTATTGTCGAAGCGGACACAGGAGCGTAGCTGCCGCCAGAATACTCAATAAACTCGGAATCGAAGCGATCAATCTCGAAGGGGGTATAAATGCATGGAAACGGGAAGGTCTGCCCGTAATCAGGTAGCAGATATTTCAAACAGCGGTTCGTAACCGGCACGGTTCGAACTCAAACCGGAAAGTAGACTTTATCTATCATCTCTTTATATTCGCTTTCGACATCGCTGTCTATCGTTATGCCGCCTCCGCTTTTGTAGACGAGCCCCTCTTCGCTTCGTTCGATATAGCGTATCATAACGGCGCTCCAAAGCCTACTGCCGTCGCAGACTCCGAATACCCCGGTAAAAAACCCCCTTTTGTGTGACTCTATCGAGGCTATGATTTCACAGGTTCTTTTTTTCGGGGTACCCGTTATGGAGCCTGCCGGAAGCAGCGCATCCATGATCTGTCCGAGTCTTTGCGGCCAGTCATGGGAGAGTTTGGCCTCTATTTCCGAGCTTACCTGAAGCAGTGTCTTGTCGGCCGTTGTAATACGATCGAGATATCTGAACCTTTTTACCCTTACACAGGAGCCTACTATACCGAGATCGTTTCTAAGCAGGTCGACGACCATGACATGCTCTGCCATCTCCTTTTGATCGCTCATGATCTTTTCCGCCGCATCGGGCAGTGAAGCGTCGATCGTTCCTTTCATCGGAAAAGTTTTTATTGTGTCGTTTTCGATAGTGACGAAGGGCTCTGGCGAGAAGCAGACAAACTGATCCTTGAATAGAAGCTTGAAGGGGGCATTGGCTCTTTCATAAATCTCTTCGAGTGAAAGTGAAAAGTCGATAGGGGTCGGGAAAGTGAGATTTAGCAGGTAGCTGTTTCCGGCCCGAATCTCCTCTATAACCTTCTCAAACGCCTCGCCGTATAGATGAAACGGTACCGGAAACTTGCGTATTTTCGGTACTTCGATATTGTTGTAAGGCTTGGCTCCGCGTGATACTTTTATATTTGCCGGAAGTTCGTCCAGCGGGCAGGTAAAAACTTCACTCTTGTCATAAGAGATGACAAAGAGAAACGGCCTGCCTTCTCGCGCCAAAGCGGAGAGTCTATCCATTGGCCAGTATGAGCTTCTTGAGTGCCGCCATACGAACGACTACACCGTTTTGTACCTGCTCCAGAACCTTGCAGCGGGGATCGGCGAGCATCTCATCGTCTATATCGATATTTCTGTGTACCGGTCCGGGGTGAAGCAGCAAAATCTCTCTGTCGCCCATCCGCTCTCCGGTTATGCAGTAGTCGCTCGCATAATCCTTGAGACTTGCGTATATCGGGTAGGCGTGGCGTTCTGTCTGGGTGCGCAGACTCATGATGATATCGACTTCATCAAGAACGTCTTCGAGTCTGTGGGTAGATGGAAAATCGGTTTTCGGCATAAAGTGAGGAGGTGCGACGAGTCTTATTTTCAATCCGAATCTGGGCAGGAGTCTCATATTCGAGTTTGCCACTCTCGAGTTTTTGATATCGCCTACGATAGCGATTTTTTTCCCTTCTATGTCGCCGCCGAAGTGGCGCCGGATCGTGAAGAGATCCAGAAGCGCCTGACTCGGATGGGCGTGGGCGCCGTCACCGGCATTGAATATGGCGCAGTCGACATGGTGCGAAATCTGCTCCGGTGTTCCGCTTTGGGCGTGACGGACTATGATCGCGTCGGGTCCCATGGCGTTGAGATTCGCTGCGGTGTCGTAGAGGGTCTCTCCTTTTTTTGTGGAGCTTTTGGCCACATCCAGGTGTACCACGTCGGCTCCGAGTTTTTTGGCGGCTATTTCGAAACTGCTGCGGGTCCTGGTAGAGTTTTCGAAAAAGAGTGTGATGATAAGGCGGTTTTGCAAAAGTTTCGGGGGCGGCTTCTGCAAAAAGCTTTCGGCATCCGCAAAGAGCGCTTCGATCTCTTCACGGCCAAGATCGTCGGTGGTAATCAGGTGCCGCATTGCGCTCCTTTGCATCGGGTTTTTCTATCGTGAAATTATACCAAGTTTGTGACATATGCCGCATATTTTGATAAAATGCGCACTATCTCACAATCTGTTTTCAGCGAGGAATTGTATGAAGCATTACATTAAAAGGATCTCCACCTACGCCGTGGCCGGCTCTATCGGAGCGGTCGTTGCGGCACTGCTTTCCGGGTGCGAACAAAGACCTGTAGATAGCGGCGATACCTTTACGCAGGCGAGCCAGAAGCAGGGAGCCTTCGTCGTGATAGACGAGGTGGAGCCGAACCGGTACAAGATCGCCGAAGAGTATCCGTCGGATACCACCAGGGTGATTTTGAGAAAACTCGACGGAAGCGAGAAAATTTTGAGTCAGGAGGAGCTCGATGCTCTGGTGGCGCAGGAGGCGAAGCGAATCGAAAACGGAGAGTCGGCACTGACTCAACCAGGCGGCGGCGGAGGGCTCAGCCTGGGTGAAGCGCTGCTTGCGTCCGCCGCAGGCGCTATCATCGGAAGCTGGATAGGGAGCAAACTCTTCAACAACCCAAACTACCAGCAAAACCGCCAGCGGAGCTATAAATCACCGTCTGCCTACAATCGCAGCGTCAACAGTTTCAATAAGGCCAAGCAGGCCAGAAGCTCGTCTGCCGCCAGATCCACCCGCTCCGGCTTTTTCGGATCTACCGGCAGAAGCGGTGCGACACGCTCGACTTTCGGTTCATAAAGGCAGGTGATGGTAAAACTTGAAAAACTCGAGCCGCTGACACCGGAGTTTTTGGAGTCGATAGGTTTTTACTGGCATACCGACAGCGACAAGAGTCCATATATAGCCGATGAAGCGGTTATGGTTACCGAAGAGGAGGCCGAAGCCTACTACGAGGCGGTAAATACCCTTTATGAAATGTATGTGGAGGCTGGAGACTATGTAGTGCAAAACGATCTTTTTCACGAGATCGGAATCCCTTTCAATCTGGTGGATGCGGTCAAAAAGAGCTGGGAGAACGATGTGCACTGGCATATCTACGGCAGGTTCGATCTCGCAGGCGGCATAGACGGCAAACCTATAAAGCTGATCGAGTTCAACGCAGATACGCCGACAGCTCTTTTTGAGACTGCCATCGTGCAGTGGGCGCTCCTCAAGGCCAACGGAATGGATGAAGCCGGACAGTTCAACAATCTGTATGAAGCGATACGTGACAATTTCAAACGGCTGATAATGCTCGAAGGAGATATAGGGGAGTTTGAGCGCTACTATCGGGGATGGAAGATCCTTTTTAGTTCGGTGCGCGGCCACATCGAAGATGAAAATACGACGAAGTTTTTACGCAAGATTGCGGATGATGCCGGTTTCCATACCGCTTTTGCCCATGTGGACGAGGTGGAGTTTTCCGATGAGGAGGGGATCTTTTACGACGGAGTTCAGTATGAGTACTGGTTCAAGCTCATTCCATGGGAGGTGATTGCGATAGAAGAGAGCGATCTGGCAAGGATTCTGACCAAAATTATGGATAACCAAAAAGCGATCATTCTCAACCCGGCATATACCCTGATGTTTCAGTCAAAGGCGATGATGAAGATTTTGTGGGATCTTTTCCCGAATCATCCCCTGCTTCTTGATACATCTTTCGAGCCGCTTTCGATCAAGCAGGTGCAAAAGCCGTTCTTCGGTCGAGAGGGAGGCGGCGTGAAGATACTGGATGAAAATGCAAACGTGATAGAGTCTGCCGAGGAGATTTATACGGAGCAGCCCTCGATTTTCCAGGAGTATATCGAACTGCCCAGGGACGCCGATGGGCGAAGCTACCAGGCGGGAGTTTTTTTCGCATACGAAGGATGCGGTCTTGGATATCGCAGAGGCGGAGAGATTCTGGACAATATGAGCAAGTTCGTCAGCCATTTTATTGTCGGAGAGCGCTCTTGAGTGGCAGGATACTTCTTCTCGAGGATGAGCGCTCTCTTGGAGAGACGATCAGGGAGCTTCTCGAAGAGAACGGATATACGGTGGACTGGGTTCAAGACGGTGCGGAAGCTGCGGAGCTAAGTTATGACAAAAGGTACGATCTTTATGTTTTCGATATCAATGTTCCGGAGTTGAACGGCTTCGATCTGCTGGAGGGACTGAGAGCGGCGGAAGACGAGACGCCGACAATCTATATCAGCGCAATGTCGGATCTCAAAGCGATAGCGCGCGGTTTTGAAACAGGAGCTGACGACTATATAAAAAAACCATTCTATCCCGAAGAGCTGCTTATTCGTATAAATGCCAGGCTGGCACCCAAAAAGGATACTTTGCGATGCGGCGATGTGGAGATGGATATTCGCAACGGGATCGTCAAAAAGGATGGTGTCACTATATCTTTGGGTGAAGTTCAGCTCGCTCTTTTGGAGCGTTTTTTATCGCATAGGGGAAGTGTTGTCGACAAAGAGGTTTTGATGGAGTGTCTTGAGCATCCGAGCGCTTCGGCGCTCAGGGTGGCTATAAACAAACTCAGAGAGAAGAGCGGACTTAATATTAAAAATGTCAGGGGAGTCGGCTATGTTCTCGAGGAGTGTTGAGAAGGAAGCGTTTTTAAAGAGTTTTTCACTCTTTTTTTCTTCTATGGCGCTTCTTCTGGCTCTTCTTTACTACAATATCTACAAGAGAGAGCTTTTCAATTTCGATCAAAGGCTCTTTTCGGCCATGCGCAACTGCAGCTTCGATCTTGAGTGTCCGGATTTTGAAATAGACTTTGCCGATTCCGGCAGCGAGCTTCCCTATACGCTGAAAAAGGGTGACAACGGAGTTTATGCTCTCTTTCCCATAGATGGAAGCAGCAGATATATGCTCAAGATCATATATCCCGCGCAGAGCTATGAAAAAGAGAAAAACTCGATTGCCAAAGAGAGTGCATTGGAGTTTCTTGTCGCTTTGATTGCCGTTTTGCTGCTCTCTATACTCTTCTCGTTTTACGCTATTCATCCGTTGAGAGAGGCTTTGAAACTGACAAGAGAGTTTGTAAGAGATATACTGCATGATTTCAATACACCTTTATCTATCGTCAGACTGAATACGAGGATGCTGAAGCGAGAGCTCCGGGACAACAAAAAGTGTCTACGGATAGAGGATGCCGTGGAGACTCTTTTAAGGCTTCAGGAGAATCTGAAGGTATATCTGGGCGGACACGATATGGAGGTGGAGTGTTTCAGACTTGATGAAGTCGTCGGCGAGAGGATAGCTTCCATAAAAAAGGGATATCCTGATATAGACTTCGAGTGGAGTCTCGACAGGGCGGAAGTTAGATGCGTAAAAGATGCTATGATTAGAATACTGGACAATATACTGGATAATGCCTGCAAGTACAATGTAAAAGATGGAAGAGTCTTCGTAGAGGTTGACGATTCGAACAAGAGAGTGGTGATAGAGGATAGCGGGATAGGTATCAAGAATCCTGAAAAGGTTTTCGAGAGGTTTTACAGGGAGCATGAAAGAGGTGTCGGAATAGGGCTTCATATAGTCAAAAAGCTGTGTGACGAGATGGGTATCGATGTCGAGGTCGAGAGTCGAATGGAAAAAGGGAGCAGGTTTGTTCTGCACTACGCAAACGTATCGGTTTCGGGCTGCTAACGCTTGTCTGGAATAATGGTTGAAAGAGTTTTTCAAAAAAAGGTACGACCGATGGCTATAGAGAGGATGACGTTACTGTTTGTCGCTCTGTTTTTGATCGGTACTCTGTATGCGCAGGAGAGTTTCGACATAGATAAAAGTATCGAGCGTATCAAAAACGCTCCTCAAGAGGATCGAAGAGAGCTGATGAACAGGTTTAAGAAGATGTTGGCGAAGATGAACAGGGCGCAGCGTATGAAGGCGATTATGAGACTGAAAGAGGGGGTTTTGGGCGGCGAAGGTCTACCGGAACATCCAGTTCTGCCGGATCGAAGTGTGCTTGACGCGGTAGGTATCGGCGGTGCCGTTCAGGCCGGTCACGGTATCGATGACAGAGTGATAAACAGCGGGAGCGAGCGTGGAAGGCATGGCGGAAGGCCTTGAGAAGGAAGCCCTTCCGGCTCATATGAGAGAGGTTTGATGAGACTCCTTTTTTCATCTTTGTGTATAGTCGCGGTAACGGCTATGGCTTACAGTGACCTCGATCTGGACGGGGTGGACGACGCTATCGACAAGTGCCCGGGTACGCCAATTACCGATATAGTCGACGAGAATGGATGCAGTGTCGAAACGGTCATCCGGGACGGATACTTCGATACACTGTTTTCAATCGCGTACAGCGACATGAACTATCGCCTTAACGAAAAGAGCGATACCGTAACCGCCTCTTTCCAGCTGGGATACAGCACCGGAAGACTTCAGTTGCGGGCATATCTTTCATATTTCAGAACGGACGACTCTTTTGGAGATCGGCAAAGCGGCCTCAACGATACGCTGCTCTCCGCCGCCTATAGATGGAGCCTGGACGAAACGGTAGTTTTGGATACCGGTTTTGGCGTATGGTTGCCTACCTACAGAAGCGACTTCGACAACAACAAGATGGACTACACGCTCTTTGCAAAGGTGACCAAAAGCATAAAAGAGTGGTCCCTGTTTTTGGGATACGGCTATACGTTTGTAATGGACGATGATGTCGTAAAAAAGAGATTTGCACTGCTCTATCGAAACAGCGCTTCGATAGAGGCTGGTATCAGATGGCGCGTTTTGCCGTCTCTTTCTGTGCAGACGGCCTATTATCGTACAGACTCTATCTATAAGGATGTAGAAGCCATCAGAAGCCTCTCCTTTTCTCTTCTCTACTCTTTTGGAGAGTCCTGGTTCATAAAGTCGGGTTACGAAATGGGCTTGAGCGACTCGGCGAGTGACAACTATCTCTCCGTCGGTGTAGGTACCGTTTTTTGATTCTTGAACCGAAGTGTTCACGATAAGTTCACGCTCTTGCGATATGATAATAAAAAAATTAGGAGGATTGCTATGAAACGAGTTGCTTTTCTTTTGGCGATCGCGTCGTCGATCGTGATGGCGGAGTCGTTCACCTGGCATGAGAGTGTAAAGGTGATTCGCAGCGAGCCGACATACAGAACTGTGACTATACGTACTCCCGTAGAGGAGTGCTGGGATGAAGAGGTGCCTGTTTCACGTAACGGTGACAGTACCATCGGAGCGATAATAGGCGGTGCCGCAGGAGGTATTTTGGGTCATCAGGTCGGTGAAGGCAGCGGTAAAACGGCGGCCACGGTAGGTGGAGCCATAATCGGAACACTGGTAGGAAAAAATCTCTCTGAACAGGGTGAGGCAAGACCGGGATACAGGATAGAAAGACGCTGCAAGACCAGATATAAAGAGCGTACGGAAAACCGTTTCGTAGGATATAAAAACTACGCCCGCTATAAAGGTCAGCAGATCGTGAAGTTTAGCGACGAGCCTCTTAAAAGAATCGATGTAACCGTTACGGTGACCTATTGAGTAGAGGTTTGAATGGAGCCTTTCGGCTCCTGTAAACGGCTAAAAGAGGTCCGACTCCATCTTCTCTTGGAAGCGAAGCCTGTCTTGTATCTCCTCTTTTGCCGCTTTGGCATGCGCTTTGGCCGTCCCTTTCCAGACCGAGTCGGAGTCTTCGAGTCTCTTTTTCTCCTCTCTCGTTCGATGCAAAAGCGATTCGAAATCTTTTTTTAGTCTTTCGAACAGTTTCGTACCGGAGCGCTTCTCTTTTATTTCTTTTTGAAGCCGTACGATCTCTTTGTAGATCTTTTCGTATGCTTTGGCATCTTTGTCGGTATAGCCGAGTAAAAGCGCTCTTTGCAGCTTTCTTTTTGCTACGTTCAGGAGCTCTATCGCTTTTTCTTTATCGTTAGCGTATATCTTCGATGCCGCCTCCAGGTGCACTTGTGCATCGAGTAGCGGAATCGGGATAACGATCTCGTCGGCTGTTATGGTCCCCAGTCCAAGTTGCAGCTCGAGCAGAGCCTCCTCTTTTTTACCGTTCTTCAGAAGTTTTAGAGCCTTTTTTGCCGCTTTCGGATAGAGTTGCATCGGCAGATAGTGGGTAGTGATATCGATCTCCTCCTCAAGAGGCAGCAGCAGATCGCGTGCCGATTGTGTCCGGTAGGATTTGAGCAGCTTTACGGCAAGATTTATATCGGCCTTGATGTCGTTTATCGTACCGTCGAAACGTTTGACCTCTATAGTCTGATCTATTGGAACGAGATCGAGTGCGGGATCGGTCTTCAATGCATTGTCGAAGAGTTTAATCGCCTCTTTCAGCTCCTTTTCGGCGGTCGAAATCTTATCCTTGTCGATCGCCTCGATAGCGGCGAATGTTTTGTTTAGAGCATCTATCACCTCTTGGGGCGGCTGTTTGAATGCTTTGGAGTGGTGTTTCATCTCCTTTTTGACGGTCGCATCCGCGTTGATGTCACCATCTTTATGGCCGATCCTCTTTTTGATCGTTTCTTTCCATATGCCGGACCCATCGGCCCCGAAGTTGCCAGATTGTGCATTTAGCGTAGCTGTCGAGCCGACCAGTACGATTGCGGCAGCCGCAAAGAAGAGTGTCTGTCGTTTCATTATGGACTCCTTTGAAATGTGGATATCCTAAACTATGACACATGAACGGTAAACGATATTGACTATCGGTTAACGGCAGATAAACGGTGAGAGAATCAATCGGGCCGGTGTAGCTTTAAAAGCTCTTTCACACTCTTTTCAAGGTCGTCAGGCAGTAGCGAAAACGGGATTTGCTCCTCTTTATAAAAGGGTAGTGTCACCCTGAAAAAACTCTCCGCGTCTTTGTGGAGGTTGATCAGGAATCTGAAGTCGAGTCCTCTCGACTTGAGCGCCTCCATGCTCAATAGAGAGTCGTTGATGGAGCCGAGGGAGCTCGGTGCGACAAGAAGTGTGTAGGCTTTGAAGAGTTTTGGCAGATCGATCATGAAAAGATCTCTCTCGATAGGCACCAGCAGGCCGCCGGCACCCTCGATAAAGAGGATATCGCAAAGCGGTTCGAGCTTTTCTATCGCCGAAAAAACAGGCGAAAGAGTAATGGTCTGTTTGCCTTTTGCGACATATGGAGCCGCCGGAAGTTCGAAACGGATAGGAACTATATCGTCGAGTGTCATATCGCGAAGAGCAGGATTGAGATCGCGAGATTTTTCAAGCAGAAGTTTGCCGTCGGCCGGCAGGTCGTTTACCACCCCCGTTTCGATCGGCTTCAAAGCGGCCGGTGCCATCCCCTGTCTGGCTGCTTCTTCCATCAGACGCAGTGTGGTGTATGTTTTGCCTACTTCCGTATTGGTGGCGGTGACAAATATCTTTATGGCCATTCTTTCTCGCTTTTTGCTATAATTATTTTCAATAGTACGTGCCGTCGTAAAGCTTCACTCGTCTCTTGTATGCGGAGTGCGTCCGGTTAACGTAGCCGTAGGGGCTTTGCCCATACGACATGTAAAGACCAGCAAAAGCGCGGCAAGCTGCGCGTGAGCCCTCCGCTGAGGAGAACCCAGTGGGAGAGCCGAAGAGCGAAGGGGAACTGCTTCCCGTTCGCCGGCTCGCACGACGATGGCGATCTACCGTAGGGTAGCGTCATACGTCCGGTTAACGTAGCCGTAGGGGCTTTGCCCATACGACATGTAAAGACCAGTAAAAGCGCGGCAAGCTGCGCGTGAGCCCTCCGCTGAGGAGAACCCAGTGTTAACGTAGCCGTAGGGGCTTTGCCCATACGGCGTATCAAGGATCAAAATGAAACACTACGAATATTTTAACACACTGCTGCCACATCTGACCGCGGAGCACGAAGGTCCCGTCGCCTCCGTTATCACCCCATCG
>Ga0256834_1000873_pt1 | contig 21332 bp, 20 predicted proteins | sample 4281140metaG_FD_190536 | JGI IMG/M metagenome (GOLD analysis project Ga0256834, IMG submission 190536) | Hydrothermal vent microbial communities from East Pacific Rise, Pacific Ocean - 4281-140 | ecosystem: Environmental > Aquatic > Marine > Hydrothermal vents | place: Pacific Ocean: East...
TCATTCTAACAGTCAAACTCATGAAATCATTGAAGAAAATCTTCATCTATCCGCTATTTTTTCAGGTCAAATTGAAGCAAAAGGACCTCGTTACTGCCCTTCTATTGAGGATAAAATAACCCGCTTTGCAGGTCGTGATAGCCATCAGATTTTTCTTGAGCCAGAAGGGTTAGATAGTGATTTAGTTTATCCTAATGGCCTTTCAACTTCGCTTCCACTAGATGTTCAGATAAAGTTTTTAAGAAGCATAAAAGGTCTAGAAAAGGTAGAGATTGCTCAGGCAGGTTATGCAATTGAATATGATTATATTGACCCAAGAGAACTTAAAATCTCGCTTGAGTTAAAGAGTTTAACTGGTCTTTTTTTAGCTGGACAGATTAATGGCACTACTGGTTATGAAGAAGCTGCTGCTCAGGGGTTGGTTGCTGGAGCAAATGCCGCACTTTTATGTTTGAAAAAAGAACCTATAATCCTCTCCCGAACTAACAGCTATTTAGGTGTGATGATTGATGATTTGGTGAGCAAAGGAATATCAGAACCCTATAGAATGTTCACTTCAAGAGCAGAATTTCGATTATTTTTACGCTCAGATAATGCGGATCAGCGATTAAGTGGTTTAGGAGTTGAGTATGGGTTAGTTGGCGATGGAAGAAAAAGCGTTTTTCTTTCTCGATCAAACAAGTTAGCGCAAGGAAATAAATTGCTAAATAGTCTTTTAATTTCACCTAATAAGGCAAGAGGTTTTGGACTAAATATTAATTTAGATGGGGTTAAACGCTCAGCTTTTGAGCTTTTATCTTATCCTGATGTAGAGCGAGAGGATTTAATAGCAATCTGGCCAGAATTGCAGCATACTGAGGAGGAAATTTTTAATCAATTGAGTAATGATGCACGATATTCTGTTTACCTTGATAGGCAAAGATCAGATATTGAAGCTGTAAAAAAATCTGAGAAGATTTTTATTCCAAGCTGGATTAAATATTCTAATATAACGGGTCTATCAGAAGAGAATAAGCAAATATTACTAGAAAATTTACCGCAAACATTAGCCCAAGCCCAAGCAATTGAAGGGATAACGCCTGCAAGCATAACATTATTGCTAGCGATAATAAAAAAAGGTGAACTTGCTTCAAAGGGAGATAAAGGTGAGTGATCGATTAGAATTTAAAAGATTTTTATCTTTGTTAGCAAGCGAGTTAGACCAGCGATTCGTTGATCTGAAGGGCTCACAGGACGACATTATAGCTGATTTTGTTTTATTTGAGCAATTGTTGAATAAGTGGCAGAGGGTGCAAAATCTTGTTTCACGTGAAACTTTAGATCAATTTTGGTTGCGGCATGTGTTGGATAGTTTGCAGTTATTAGGGCATTTTGAGAATAACACAAAGCTAGTTTTAGATTTTGGTAGTGGTGGTGGATTTCCTGCAGTTGTTTTGGCAATTGCATTAAAGCGAGATGATGTGAAATTTGTTTTGGTTGAGTCAAATGCCCGTAAGGTGGCTTTTTTAAGGGCTGTTAAGCGAGAGCTTGGTCTTAATCTTGTTGTTATGGACGTGCGAATAGAAGATTTTGAGCTTGTTGATGATATTAAGCCTGATATTATAACTGCAAGAGCATTAGCAAATTTAAGTGATTTGTTGGAATTCTCATATCCGTTTTGGCAAGAAAAAACAAAGGCTTTGTTTTTAAAGGGTAAAGAATATTCTGAAGAACTCGAAAAAGCTCGTGTTGTTTGGCGGTTTAATGTGTTAATACATAAAAATATAGTTGATGATTTAGGTGTTGTGCTTGATATTTCTAATTTGAAGCAGATCTAGTGAAATAATAATAAAATGGAGGTTCTTTTGAGGCCACGTGTTTTAACCCTTGCTAACCAAAAGGGTGGTGTTGGAAAAACTACAACGGCAATAAATTTAGCCACTGCTCTTGCGGCCGTGGGCGAGAGAGTGTTGTTGATAGACGTTGACCCGCAAGGAAATGCATCAACTGGGCTTGGTTTGTCACGGAAGGGGCGAGACATTTCTTCGCTTGAAGTCTTATTAGGCGAGGCTGATATTGCTCAGGCTATTACTGCAACTGAAGTGCCAAATGTTGCAGTTGTGCCATCTGTTATGGATTTACTTGGGCTTGAATTAACCATTGCAGATCAAGCAGATAGGGCTTTTCGATTGCGTGATGCAATTAATAAAATTGAGGAAGATGGCTTGCAAATAGATGCAAGGCCAATCACTTATGTATTGATTGATTGTCCTCCTTCGCTAAATCTTTTAACCATTAATGCGCTTGCTGCAGCAGATGCGGTTATTGTGCCAATGCAGTGTGAGTTTTTTGCCCTTGAGGGTTTAAGCCAATTATTGCAAACAATTGAGCAGATTAGAACTGCTCTAAATCCATCTCTTTATATTCAGGGTGTAGTTATGACCATGTATGATGGGCGTAACAACTTAAGCGATCAGGTGCTTAATGATGTGCGGGGTGAGCTGGGTGATTTAGTTTATGATACGGTTATTCCAAGGAATGTGCGGCTCTCAGAAGCACCATCATATGGTAAGCCGGCATTATTATATGATTTGAAATGTGCTGGATCACAAGCATATCTTAAACTTGCAACTGAGGTAATACGGCGTGAGAGGCAATTAAATGCAGCATAATAGGAATAGGAAAATAATATGAGTGAGAAATCACCTCGTGAGAAATCATCTCGTGAGAAGTCACCTCGTTTAGGTCGAGGGTTGGCAGCTTTAATTGGTGATATGGCAGAAGACGTTGGGCAAACTGATTTGCAAGACGATGGTATGAAATATATACCTATTGAAAAAATTGTTGCAAATAGAGCAAACCCTCGCCGTGTTTTTGATGAGAACCTGCTTGAAGAACTTTCTGCTTCAATTGCAGAAAAAGGTATAATGCAGCCGCTTTTGGTTCGTCCAAATAGCGATGAGCCTAATGGCTATGAATTAATTGCGGGTGAGCGTCGCTGGCGTGCCGCACAACGGGCGGGGCTTTTAGAAGTTCCAATCATTATAAAACAAGTTGATGATAATGAGGCTCTTGAGCTTGCTATTATAGAGAATGTTCAACGGGCTGATTTAAATTCTATAGAAGAATCAATGGGTTATGAGCAATTGATCGAGCAATTCTCCTATACTCAAAATGATTTAGCTAAAGTGATTGGCAAGAGTAGGTCGCATGTTGCTAATACATTGCGTTTAATGAAATTACCCCCAGAAGTGCGAGATATGCTATCGGGAGGAGAGTTAACGGCTGGGCATGCTCGTGCGTTAATTACTGCAAAAGATCCTTTAAAATTGGCAAAAAAAATTGTTCAAGAGGGGTATTCTGTTCGTCAAGTTGAAGCACTTACGCAAGATAACGCAAGTTTGTCTGGTCCAAAGTCTACAAAAAAAATAAAACAAAAAAACGCTGATGTTGCAGCACTAGAAAAAAGACTTTCTGATGCACTTGGTTTTGATGTTTTGATTGATGATAAAGGTAATAAAGGGCGTTTGAGTATTACCTATAAATCACTTGAGCAACTTGATGATGTTATTGCTCGGCTTTTAGGGCAGTAGTGGGATTTTCTTACTCCGGTAGTATTCATAGATATTGAGTTTACAAAAATGGCTGCAAAAGCCTTGTTTTAATTGCTGTATAGAGAGTAGTTAGCAAGAATAGCAAATAGTGAAGTCGTAGGGTAAGTAGCAAGATTATTGGGGGTGATTGTTCTTTTAAAAACTGAAAAAAACCCCTAATAATGAGCGGCAGCAACGCCGATAGCTATTAATGCTCTGTGGGTTATTGAGGTGTTTATACTGGTAGTTTTTCTTGTGTCTGCTATTGCCTGATAAATTCGATTTGTAGCTGAGGCTAATCTGTTATCATTCCAAAGGCGCAATTGCTGCTCAAGTGAATTTATACGTGAAAAATGGGGCTTTGGTCTTTGCTTTTGCAAAATATTTGAGGCTGTAATATTCTCACTTTGCATTTGAGCGTGTAATTTACGCAGCCAAGAAAAATGTAAAAGCGTAACTATTAATATACGTTGTGGGTCAATATTTGAATCAAATGCCTGTTTGATATTTTTATCAAGCAAATCAACTCGCCCAGTGCCCGCATTATCGGCTATAGAATCAAGCATTAGAGCCGAGTTATCCCCACAAAGCATAATAATATCTTTTGCGTTTATTGTTTTACTCTCAAGTGCAAAAAGAGTTAGTTTTTCAATTTCACGATTTGTGATTTCACGATCATTCCCTAAAAAACTACCTAAAGTTGAGATGGCTTCTTGATCGATTGAGATGTTGGCATCAATGAATGATTGCCTAATAAAAGAGTTTAGATTTTGAATATTATCGGCATAACATGGCAAGGTAATAGCGTTACTGCTCTTTTCTAGGCTTGCCCTTAAACTATCACGAGGAGCTAAATTACCAGCTTCAAGAATGATAATTGCTTTAAGCGGTTGCTCTGCTAGCAGTTTAATAGTTGGGGCTAATGATTTTTTGACATTTCTTACCCTAATGCAAGGAATGCCGCCAAACATAGGTATGCTATGTGCTTCGTTAGATAAAATAGTGGGGTCTGCCAGAATATCATCACATTCAAAAGTGATGATTTCTAACCCGCCATTAATATTTTTTTCAAAATATGAAATTAGTTTTTTTGAAATTTCATAAATTTGACCTTGGTCTGATCCGTATATTAAAAAAATACCATTATTTTTGGAGGGCTTTTTTAAAAATCCTGCAACTTGATGGGCTTTTAATGCGCTCATTAGTTTGTTGCATTGGTTGAAATAGCACCAATAACAGTAAGGCGAATGGTTTGTGCTAACTCAAGCGCAGCCTTTTCTTGAGCGTCCTCAAGTGCTTTTTTATCAGAAATAATCTGCCCATTTGTTGAATAGCTAGTGGCAGCCGAGCGTGTACCTGAAAAGATAATATTATTAGCATTTTCATTATCAACAAGTGTAATGCTGGCGGTTAATACGGCTTCTTTTATGCTGAAGGGCAAGTCATTACTAGTTCTAGCAACAGAGCGAGATGATGAGGAAACAGAAATAGTTAATAGATCAGAGTTTTCACTATCACCAAGTTTATGAGCTAAATCCTTATAAATTATTTGTTCAAGACGGTTTTTCGGCTCAGCATAAGAGAGTTTAATATTTGAACTTGATTGTGATTTATCGCCATAAATGGGTGAAAAAGAACAAGCACTAACTAGCAGCATCATAAATAAGAGCATTATAAAAGAAGAAATATATGTTTTGAGTTTTCTAAATGACAATATTAATAATCCTATTTGGGACATAAATAATTTTTTTAGGTGTTTCACCATCTAATATGGAAGAAATAGCAGTTAGTGACAAGGCCTGTTGTTTTATTGCCTCAGCAGAGCTATCTTTTGGAGTGCAGATTTGTCCACGTCTTTTGCCATTAACCTGCACGGGCAAGATCATATCAGCATCCTCTATTAAAGATAAGTCTGCCTTTGGCCACGGCTCATCACAAACTAATGTGTCTTTGCCCAATTCTGCCCAACAAGATTCTGCAAGGTGAGGGGTCATTGGAGCGATTAGTTGAATAAGAAATTCAATACCGTTTCTAAGAGCAGAAATATTGGAGCTGGTAGGGGTTTTTTCAGCTATTGCTAAGAATTGGCTAAGTGCATTATTCATTTCATAGATATGTGCAACGGCTTTATTAAAGCGTAATTTTTCAATATCCTCACCAATATGACTGGTTGCTTTATGAATAGTTTTTAATAGTTTTTTTGCCTCATCAGTATCTTTTGCAGAAATGATTGGTTTTTGAAATATTTCTTTTGATTGTATAACTAATTTCCAAATTCTTTGAATGAAACGATGCGCTCCCTCTACCCCAGCATCAGACCATTCGACATCTTTTTCTGGTGGAGAATCTGAGAGAATAAACCAGCGAGCAGTATCAGCACCAAAGACTTTTATAATTTCATCAGGATCAACACCGTTTCTGCGAGATTTTGAAATTTTTTCAATTGCACCAATGATTGCAGGTTTTTTGGTTTTTATCTCTATTGCCTGACGATTTCCATCGCTTGATGTAATTTCAACCTCTTCAGGAGAAAGCCAATTTCCATCTTGGTCTTGATAAGTTTCATGGGTAACCATGCCTTGATTAAACACTCCCTTAAATGGCTCATCAAGATTTAAGTGATTGGTTTTTTTCATCGCTTTGGTGAAAAAGCGTGAATATAATAAATGTAAAATGGCATGCTCAATACCGCCAATATATTGATCAACTGGAAGCCATTTATTTGCAATATCTGGAATGGTGGGGTTGCTTGCATTTGGAGCGGTAAAGCGAGCAAAATACCATGAGCTATCAACAAATGTATCCATCGTGTCTGTTTCACGTAATGCGTCATTTCCGCAATCTGGGCAGCTAACATGTTTCCAGCTTTTGTGATGGTCAAGCGGGTTGCCTGGTTTGTTAAAGCTAACATCATCTGGTAATATAACAGGTAATTGTTCAAGAGGAACTGGCACGATGCCACAGGTATCACAATGAATAATTGGTATTGGGCAGCCCCAATATCTTTGCCTTGATATGCCCCAATCTCGCAGACGAAAATTTATCTGCTTTGTTGCTTGTGGGCTGCCATTAATTTTTTTCTGCTCTAGTGTTGATGTAATTTTGGTTTTAGCTGCTTCAATTGATAGGCCATCAAGCTCGTTTGAGTTTATTATTATCCCTTGCCCAGTATAGGCCTTATCACTAATTTTGAAGCTGGCTTTGTCTTGGTCTTTGGGTAAAACTACGGGGGTTATTGAAAGGTTATATTTGTTGGCAAAGTCTAAATCTCGTTGATCGTGGGCAGGGCAGCCAAAAATAGCACCAGTGCCATAATCCATGAGTACAAAGTTTGCTATATAAATAGGTAGGGTTGCGCCATCGATTGTTGGGTGTTTCACGTGAATCGATGTGTCAAACCCATTTTTTGGAGCTTTTTCTATCGCCTCGGTAGATGTGCCATGGCGTTTGCAATCTGCAACAAAGGCTTTCAGGGCAGGGTTGTTTGCCATTAAACTTTGTGTAAGTGGATGATCTGGCGATAAAGCCATGAAAGATGCGCCATAAATAGTGTCTGGTCTGGTAGTGAAAACTGCAAGAGTTTTGTCTTTTGTTAGCTCGTTTGGGGCAATTTCAAAGTTAATTTCTAAGCCTTCAGATTTACCAATCCAGTTGCGTTGCATGGTGCGAACTTTTTCTGGCCATTCATTTAAGCTATCAATGGCATCGAGTAATTCTTGGGCGTAATCAGTTATTTTAAAAGCCCATTGATTAAGGTCACGTTGCTCAACAATTGCACCTGATCGCCAAGCCTTGCCGTCTATGACCTGCTCGTTTGCTAAAACAGTTTGATCTGTTGGATCCCAATTAACTTTAGATTTGCGACGATAGACAAGGTTAGCTTCAAGCATATCTAAAAATAGGGCTTGTTGCTGGTGATAATAATTTACATCACAAGTGGCAAACTCACGACTCCAGTCAATGCTTAAACCCATTGTTTTAAGTTGAGATCGCATATGATCGATGTTTTTATAGGTCCATTCTTTTGGGTGGATATTGTGTTTTATTGCGGCATTTTCTGCAGGAAGTCCAAAAGCGTCCCAGCCCATTGGGTGAAGAACATTCTTTCCCATTGCTCTTTGATAGCGTGCTATCACGTCACCAAGTGCATAGTTGCGCACATGGCCCATATGAATGCGCCCAGAAGGATAGGGAAACATTTCTAAAACATAATAAGGGTCACGCTCATCATCGTTTGAGCAAATGAAACTATTTCGCTCTTGCCAAATTTTTTGCCAATGAGGTTCTTTGTCATGTGGGTTATAGCGTTCAATTGTGTTATCCATAACTTTAAACGAGATCCTTATTTATAAAATTGTATAATATCGCAACAACATAAAAAGCAATATTAGCTCAATGGGAAGTTAAAAATGTCTATTTCAGAAGAAAAAATAAAACAACATCTAAATGATATTAAAGAAAAAATTAAAAAAGCACAAAATAGATTTGGGGCAAAAGATAAAAACGTAGAGCTGGTGGCTGTAAGCAAAACTCATAATGAAGATGAAGTTGAGGTTGTTATAAAACTTGGGCAGAGAATTTTTGGGGAAAATAGAGTGCAAGAGGCCTATTCTAAATGGCCTAGTTTAAAAGAAAAATATTCTGATGTTAAATTGCACCTTATTGGGCCATTGCAAACTAATAAGGTAAAAGATGCTATTGCGTTATTTGATGTTATTGAAACGTTGGATCGTGAGAAGTTGGCAAAAAAATTACAATCTGAAATGAAGATTGCAAACAAATCACTACCGGTATTTATACAGGTTAATATTGGTAATGAGCCACAAAAGGCTGGTGTTGATCCACAGCAGGCAGTGCAATTTGCTAAGAAATGCAAAAATGAATATGGGTTAAATATTGTTGGCCTTATGGCTATTCCTCCACTTGATTTGCCAGCTGGACCATTTTTTGCTCAGCTAAGACAATTAGCCAATGAAGCTGGGGTTGAAAATCTCTCGATGGGAATGAGTAAGGATTTTGAAGAGGCAATTTATATGGGGGCAACACATGTACGGGTTGGAACGGCTATATTTGGATCTAGGGGACAAATAATAAAGTAAGCAATTTTAATCACTATGATTTGATTGGAAGTTATTAGAGTAAGTATTATGGTGAGCTTGGTATAAGAAAATGATAGTTTTAAAAAAGTTTAAAATATGAATAAGCGAAAAATATTATTAGTCGATGATGATGAGACATTAAGAAAAAGTCTTTTAGAGCAGCTATCCCGTTATAAGGAGTTTGTGATTTTTGAAGCTGGTGATGCGGTTAGTGCTATTGAAAAAGTTAGGGAAATCCATTTTGATTTGATGGTTTTAGATGTTGGCCTGCCTGATATGGATGGGCGCGAGGCTGTTAAAATATTACGTAAAGATGGTTTTAAAAGCCCAATTGTTTTACTCACGGGACACAATAGTGATGCAGATGAAATCCTTGGGCTTGAGGCTGGGGCAAATGATTATGTGACTAAGCCATTTCGCTTTTCTGTTCTTTTAGCTCGAATAAGAGCGGCTCTTAGGCAACATGAGCAAAGCGAAGATGTTATTCATACAATTGGGCGATATAATTTTATACCCTCTAATAAAATTCTAACAACTATTGATGGGGATAAGGTTCGTCTTACAGATAAAGAAACATCGATATTGAAATATCTATATCGACAAGGGCATGATATTATCTCTCGAGATATATTGTTAAAGGAAGTTTGGGGCTATAATAATAAGGTTACAACCCATACACTTGAAACCCATATTTATCGTCTTAGGCAAAAGATTGAGCTTGATCCCTCTAATGCAAGATTGTTGGTAACAAAAGATGGCGGTTATTGCCTTATGAGTTAGGGCATTGCTAAAACTCCTAAACTTGCTATTAGATTGAATAGCAAAATATTGTTGGGGGATTTGGGTAATATGGAGCAGTTAAGCTCTTTGATTCTTAAAAGTGTTGAATTTTTTGATGTTTGTAATGATGAGCAGATTAATCTGTTGGCCTTTGCAAGTGAAAATATGAACTTTCGTGCTGGTCAGGTAATTGTAGAAAAAGGTGAGGTGAGCATGGGTGCTTACATCATTAATTCTGGTTTTGTCTTGATTGGTGAAAATCCTCAAAGTCAAAAAAGATATTCTAGTCCTGCTTTGATGATAGGTGAGTTGAGCTTGTTGGTGAAACGTGTGCATAAAAGCACAGTCATGGCGCAAGGTGAGGTTGATTGTCTATTTGTGCCAAGAAGTGCTTTTCAAAAATTAATGCAACAATATCCACCTTTAACAAGTTTATTTGCAGATAAAGTTGAGGCCTCGCTTAATGAATATTTGGCCTCCATCAATATTTTATAAAATCAACTTGTTAAAAATATATCTGTTTAATCAAACTCTGCAATAATTGGGGCGTGGTCTGAGGGTTTTTCACTCCAGCCTCGAGCTTCACGTAGGATTTTGGCACTTGATGAAAGTTCAGCCATATCGTTGGTGGACCAAATATGATCAAGTCGGCGACCTTTATCTGAAACATTCCAGTCTTTTGCTCGATAGGACCACCATGAGTATAATTTATTATTGATCGGGATATGCGCTCGTACGAGGTCAGTCCAGTTTCCGCTTTCTAATAAATCGTTTAACAGGTCAATTTCTTGTTGGGTGTGGGATACAACTTTTAAAAGCTGTTTGTGATTCCAGACATCATTTTCATGTGGGGCGATATTAAAATCACCCATAATAATTTGCCTCTGTTTAAACTGGCTTTCTTTAAACCAGTTTTTCATCTCATCATAAAAGCCAAGTTTATGTGCAAATTTTGGGTTTTTAATTGGATCTGGCTCATCGCCTCCTGCAGGAATATAAAAATTGTGAATTTTTATATCGCCACGCCCATAATTAATATTTGCACTTACATGGCGGGCGTGATCAACATTAAAAAACTGGCGAGAAGAAATATCTTTAAGCTCAATTTTAGATAATAATGCAACCCCATGATAGGCTTTTTGGCCGTTTACTGCTTGAAATTTATACCCAGCGTTGGCAAAAAATTCAGCAGGAAATTGATCGTTTGTACATTTGATTTCTTGCAAGGCAAGAACATCTGGGTTTTCTTGGCTTAGAAAATTAAGCACTAAGTTTTTACGCATGCGAATGGAGTTTATGTTCCAAGTGGCAATAGAAAATGGCATCTTAGTCCTAAAGGTTTTTTGCTTTATATTGAGCAGGAATATAAAAATATGATTTGGGAATTTCTAGGTTTAACTCCACATCATAAAGTGAAAAAGTTAGCTGCGCCCCGCTTGGTTCGGTCAATGTCCATTGTTTTAGGTCTTTTGTTGCAATATTAAAAATTAGCGCAACCTCTACAGTGCCAACTATTGTTTCATCAGCAATTGAGATAGAAATAAAATCATCTGAAGAGGTAACATCAGTTATATTTGCACTAAGTAGATCAATTTTTTCTTCTAAAAATAAACGGAGTGGAATTTGGTCTTGTGGGTAGGCATATTTAGTTTCTTCACGTCTATCAAGAATATAAAAGCCACGTCCAACAGAGACAATCTCTTCTCTTGAGGGGGGTGCATAACGAAAGCGGATTTTATTTGGGCGATCTAGAAAAAATGTTCCCTCAACCCGAGCACCATTAGTATCGATTTGCAAAAATCTGCCAACCATAGTTTTAATATTGCTATTATAGATGCTTATTTCATTGATTAGCTGAGTTTCTTCTGGCGTAAGCAAACGTTGCATAGCGTTGGTGGGCATAATGGTTAGGGAAAGGGTAATAATTAAAGAGGCAAAAAATTTTATCATGAAATATTGGCTTTTTTAAAAGATGTTACAAAAGCCTAATACTATTGCGCAATTGCGGCAAGATCAGGATTGGGTTTAGCAACATGATTTTTTGATACTAGGGAATGAATAAAAATGAAGGTGTTATCTGATGGTTTTTAGTTTAATATTATCTTTGATATTTGATAAACCCACTATCATGGGCAATTTTATCATAGAGCTTGCGGGCTGTAATATTGTCATGTTTTGTTGTCCAATAAACATTGGGCGTGTTTTTTTTGTCGGCTTGGCGATATATTTCTTTTATTAAAGCACGAGCTGCACCTTTGCCTCGTGCTTCTTTTGAAACAAATAAATCTTGCAAATAGATTATTTTTTCTTCAAGCCAGCCGTGGCGATGAGTAAGAATATGGGCAAGCCCTATTGGTTTATCATCAAGAAATGCAATCAAACCAACAAATTCATTCTCATCATCGCTCATCAGACGATCAAATGCTAAATCTTTCATTTCGTTTGAAATACTGGCTTCATAATAATCTAAATATTGTGACCAAAGATTAAGCCAGCTTTCTTTGTCAGATATTTTTAAATCCCTAATGGTTATTTTTGTCATTCATCTTTACCCTAATAATCAACACCATCACCTACAAGGATTTCTCTTTTTCCTGCATGATTGGCTGGTGAAATTATTCCCTCACTTTCCATTTTTTCAATTAATGTGGCGGCACGATTATAGCCAATTGATAGGCGGCGTTGGAGGTAGCTGGTTGAGGCTTTTTTATCGTTAAGAACAATATTGACAGCCTTGTCATATATTTCATTGCCAGAGCCAGAAAATTCTCCGCTTTCAGATATTGATCCCTCTTCTTCTTCGTCAGTCTCTTGGGTTATTTTTTCTAAATAATCTGGCGAGCCTTGTGATTTGAGGTGGGCAACCACATCTTCAACTTCTTGATCTGAGCAAAATGGGCCATGTAATCGGCGAGATTTACCACCACCTGCCATATAAAGCATGTCCCCCATTCCAAGTAATTGCTCTGCTCCCATTTCGCCTAAAATTGTGCGAGAATCAATTTTTGAGGTAACTTGGAAGGAGATGCGAGTTGGGAAGTTAGCTTTAATAGTTCCTGTAATGACATCAACAGAAGGACGTTGAGTTGCTGTGACAAGGTGGATACCCGCAGCACGAGCCATTTGGGCAAGCCGTTGAATTGTCCCCTCAATATCCTTGCCAGCAACCATCATAAGATCGGCCATTTCATCAACAATGATTACGATGAAGGGCAAAGGCTCAAGATCAAATGTTTCACTTTCATAAATAGCCTCACCAGTTTCTTTGTTGAAACCAGTTTGCACAGTGCGGGTAATGACCTCGCCTTTTTTTGCGGCCTGTTTTACTTTTTGATTAAAGCCATCAATATTTCGCACGCCGATTTTACTCATTTTGCGATAGCGATCTTCCATCTCTCTAACTGCCCATTTGAGCGCAACTACTGCTTTGCTAGGGTCGGTAACAACGGGAGTTAATAGATGTGGTATGCCATCATAAATTGATAGCTCTAGCATTTTTGGATCAATCATTATCAGGCGACATTGATCTGGGGTAAGGCGATAAAGTAATGAGAGGATCATAGTGTTTATGCCAACAGATTTGCCTGATCCTGTTGTACCAGCAATTAATAAATGCGGCATACGAGCCAAGTCGACAATGATAGGTTCACCACCAATGGTTTTACCTAAACAAATATTGAGCTTGCCCTTTGATCTCTCAAAGTCAGATGATGCCAACATTTCACGTAAATATACAGTTTCTCGGTTTTTGTTTGGCAATTCTATGCCAATTGCATTGCGCCCTGGAACAACAGCAATACGAGTAGAAATTGCACTCATTGATCGAGCAATATCATCGGCAAGAGAAATTACTCGGCTAGATTTAATCCCAGGAGCTGGCTCAAGTTCATAAAGCGTAACAACGGGGCCGGGGCGCACGTTGATAATATCGCCCTTGATGCCAAAGTCCATAAGAACCTCTTCAAGTTTGCGAGCATTTTTTTCTAGCATTTGTGGATTATGCTCATCGGCAATTTCTTTTGCTGGAGGAAGAGCTAAAAGGCTAAGTTCGGGTAAAGTAAAACCCTCTTCTTCAAGTAAAGATCCTTGAGCCTCTTGGGCTTGGCGATTGCCAAGAGTAATTTTTGCAGCAGGTGCGCTAATGCGTGCGTTTGTTGAGGCTATAGATTGCTCAACGCTTTGGCGTGCGTCACGATCATTATTTGTTTGGGCAATGGGATCAACATTGGGGCTATATGAATATGATGTTACTGGCTCAACATTTTCTTCTAACGAAGGTTCAATACGGCCAGTTTGGTTTGGAATTTCTTGTGTTTGGGTATTTATTAAAGGCTCACCATAAGAGGTGAGTGGTTGTTCAATAATTGTTTGCTCATTGTTAAAAGCTGCTGCTTGTAAATTTTTTGTGTCTTGAAGTTCTATTTGTTTTGGTTTGTTAAAACTTCTGCGCCAAGCGGTTTTAAACGATAAAATTACATGGGCAAATGCTCCTAAAATTACATCAAAAATACCGCTTTGATATTTTTCATTCTCAAGAGGAGGAATTTTTTCTTCTGTTGGCTTTGCATTAATTCCACTAGCTAACCATAAGAGGGCAAGGGTTGCTGGCAATAAAATAGCTGCAAAGATAAGATTTATATTTGAGTTAAGCTCTTGCCCGCTTACGATTGATGCTAAGTATAAAAAACCTGAGCCAATTAACCCTCCAAGACTAGTTGGCAAAGGCCAAGTTATTGGAATTGTTAAAAACGAGAAAAACCCAGCTCCAACAATGCTCATTCCCACCCAGCTTAATAGGCGTAAGCCAATTCGTTCAATTTTTTTATTTTGAATTAATCGCCACGCCCAAAATACTGGTGCAATAAGTATGAATATTGAAGTTATGCCAAATATTTGAAATGAGATGTCGGCAATGGTTGCGCCAAAATTTCCTAGCCAATTTTTGGCTGAAACATCAGTAGCATATGATAAAGAGGGGTCATTCACATTCCATGAAGCCAGTGAAGCAAGAATTAAAAAAATTAACCCAAGCAATAAAAACCCTACTATTCTAGCAGGGATTGAAAGAACAAAATTATTTGCCTTTTCTTCTGTATCATCTATCTGTTTTGTGGAAGAAACAGCCATTTATTTAATTAACTCACCTTTAAAACCAATCTTTCATCAATATTCTATAGGCTCATGGTTAATTGAGGGCTAATTTTATAGGTTTTTATAAAAAAATGGCATCGGACAAAATTGCCCGATGCCTAGGGGTAGGGTTAGTTAAAAGGCTTTAGAATTCAGGATAGGCTTCAACACCAATTTCTGACTTATCAAGACCAAGTGCCTCATCTTCTTCGCTTACACGAATGCCGATAGTATATTTGATGATTGCCCAAACGATTAGTGAGGCAACAAAGGTAAAAGCACCAATTGATAAAACGCCAATTGCCTGATTTGTCCAAGTTGCATTATCGTTAGAAAGTGGAACAATCATTGTTCCCCAAATACCTGCGAGTAAGTGAACTGGAATTGCACCAACAACGTCATCAATTTTGAACTTATCAAGTAATGGAACTGCAAATACGACAATTACACCACCTATTGCACCAATAAGCAAAGTTTGCGGAACACTTGGAGCAAGTGGTTCGGCGGTGATTGAAACAAGACCAGCTAAAGCACCGTTAATCACCATGGTGATGTCGATTTTTTTATAAAGAAGTTGCACCAAAATCATTGCTGTTACTGCACCTGCGGCGGCGGCTAGGTTTGTGTTAGCAAAAATGCGAGAAATATCAGCCGCATCTGAAATTGTACCCATTGCTAATTGTGAAGCACCGTTAAAGCCGAACCAGCCAAGCCATAGAATAAACATACCCAAAGTTGCTAAGGGAATTGAAGAGCCTGGCATTGGAGTAACCATGCCGTTTGCGCCATATTTACCCTTACGTGCGCCAAGCAAGATAACGCCAGCAAGAGCCGCCCAGCCACCAACAGAGTGAACCAAAGTTGAGCCTGCAAAGTCAGAAAAACCAAGCTCAGCTAACCAACCGCCGCCCCATTGCCACATGCCTGTGATTGGGTAAAGAAGAGAAGTTAAAACAACGGTAAAGGCTAGAAATGCCCAAACTTTCATGCGTTCAGCAACTGCACCTGAAACAATAGAGGCAGTCGTTGCAACAAATACCATTTGGAAAAACCAATCAGAGGCAACTGAATATCCAGCGTCTGCATTTCCTTCGCCAGCATTGGGGAAATCATAAGTGCCAATTGAACCAAAGAAACCACCTGCTTCTCCGCCATACATTATGTTATATCCGACAAGCCAAAACATAATGCCTGCGATGGAATAAAGGGCGATGTTTTTTAATCCCTGCATTGATACGTTTTTCTTACGAACCAAGCCCATTTCTAACATAGCAAAACCAGCTGCCATCCACATTACGAGGAAACCACCAACTAGAAATAAGACGGTATTAAATATTTTTGCATCACGATCACCAAAAGAGCCAGATACGGCATTTACTATAGCATCAGAGCCAGCGGCTGCTGCCTCTTGAGCGGTTGCTCCCTCTTCAAGTGCAGCGGCAGAGGCGGCGTCAGAAATGGCTTGAAGGGTTGAGTTGATTGTTGCGTTAATATCTGCATTTTGAGCAAGTGAAGGGGAGGCAAGTATAAAAATTGCAAATAATGCAATTATTCCCGCCATTAGTTTTTTTGAAATTAAGGTCATATTATTCTCCAAATAGGGGTTGTTAAAGTGCAGTTTCGCCAGTTTCACCAGTGCGAATGCGTGTTACTTGTTCAAGGTCAAAGATAAAAATTTTGCCGTCGCCAATTTTGCCAGACTCAGCGGTGGTACGAATTATATCGACAATTTTATCTGCTTGAGCAGCTGATACGGCTATTTCTAGTTTTAGCTTTGGAATGAAGCTAACTTGATATTCTGCACCACGATAAATTTCTGAATGCCCCTTTTGTCGACCATATCCTCTTACCTCTGATACGGTCATGCCATGTACATCTTGAGCACTAAGCGCATCACGCACGGCATCAAGTTTTGATGGTTTAATAATTGCCATTATGAGTTTCATTATTTTTCCTTTGTGTAAAATTAGTTTAGTGCGATAATTCTGCTTATATTAATTCAAGATGCATGCCAGTAATTGCAATCACTGCTAACATATTGATTTTGTTAAAATTTTAAGATTTTGCTGATTGAGAGTTTAATAAAATCAAATTTTAAAGGATATAAATGCATAATTATTAAGCAGCAATAAGGTGCGTGCTTAAAATATAGGCATGTAGGCATGACCTGCGGATATTGTCTTGCTCTTAGAGTTAATGTGAAGCAAACTGCTGCTTGATAGATTTTGTAAATTATTTTGAAATTAGGTGAGTTAAATGGGTGAGAATCTCAAAAAATATGATGTAATAATTGTGGGTGGTGGGCCAGTTGGCTTAACGATGGCCGCAAGCCTTGCTAAATTTGGCCCTGATATGAAAATTGCACTATTAGATAGAAAGCCGTTTGTTGTGCCGCTTGATTCTCGCTCTTCTGCACTGGCGGCAGGGGTTACACAAATATTTGAAGTTTTAAATATTTGGGAGAAAATGCTACCCAATTCAAATCCGATTGAGATAATGAAAATTACTGATTCTGGAGGGGGGGATATTTCACGGCCATTATTTTTGAGTTTTGAGGGTGATGTCGCTCCAAATCGGCCATATGCCCATATGGTGCCAAATACCACTAGCATTGGGGTGTTGCTTGATGCAGTTAAGGGCAAGGTGGATTTGATTGCACCTGTTGAGATAAAATCACTTCAAGCGGAAGCAAATATCACAAGTCTGGTTTTGGCCGATGGAGTAGTTTTACAAGCTCCATTGATTATTGGGGCAGATGGTGCGCGCTCAAACATGCGTGATATGGCGGGAATTGGCGTGGTTGGGCATGATTATGGCCAGTCTGGTGTGGTGACAACAATTAGCCATGAAAAAAATCATGAAAACACGGCTTATGAGCATTTTCGCCCTAACGGCCCGTTTGCATCATTGCCTTTGCCAAATAATCGCTCTTCTTTAGTTTGGAGTGAAGGCACAAAACAGGCAGAAGTCTTGCGAGATATGGAGCATGGTAAGTTAGAGCAGAAAATAGAAGAAGTAATGGGACATTGTTTGGGCAAGGTAAAAATTGAAGAAAAAGTGCAGGCTTTTCCTTTAAAATTACAGGTTGCTAAGAAGCTTATTGCGCCACGTTTTGCATTAATTGGTGATGCGGCGCATTTTATGCACCCAATCACTGGGCAGGGAATGAACCTTGGCCTGAAAGATGTTGCGGTATTGGCTGAAGTAATAATTGAGGCAATGCGTTTGGGGCAGGATTTTGGAGCGATAAATATATTAGAAGAGTATCAGCAAAAACGCCGGCCTGATGTGGCAATGATGGCGGTTGCAACCGAAGGGTTAAACCGGCTATTTTCAAACGATATTGCGCCAATTAGGGCTTTGCGTGATGTTGGGCTTGGTGTTGTTGATAAGATGCCAATTGTTAAAAATACCCTTATTCGGCATGCCGCAGGTGTAAGTTTAGGCGGAGAAAATATTCCTCGCTTAATGCGAGGTTTGGCAATTTAAATGGAATTTTAAAAATATGAGTAAAATTTTTGTAGATGCTGATGCTTGCCCAGTCCGCCAAGAGGCACAAAAGGTTGCAACTCGTTATAAGGTAAAAATTATAATGGTATCAAATGGTGGGATACGGCCTTCAAATGACCCTATGGTTGAAACTATTATTGTATCAGCTGGGGCAGATGCTGCTGATGATTGGATAGTTGACAATGCTCAAAAGAATGACATTGTTATTACGCAAGATATTTTATTGGCGGCAAGATGTTTAAAAAAACAGGTGATTGCGCTTGGAAATAGCGGCAAAGAGTATGATGCAAATAATATAGGAAACGCAGTTGCAATGCGTGAATTAAATCAGCATTTGCGAGAAACTGGTGAAGGTGGGAGTTTTAATCCATCATTTAAGAAAAATGATAGATCGCAATTTTTACAGGCCTTGGATCTGTTGGTCACTAGAGCATTGGCAGCTAATAAAGAGTGATTATTTAAGGGTTTCATATTCCTTGTCACTAAGATCACGAGATTCATCAAGGCATAGAAGCGGCACGCCATTGCTAATTGGAAATGCAATACGTGCAGCTGAAGAGATTAACTCAGTTTTGTCTGAATTAAGGATAAGGCGAGTTTTTGTGAGTGGGCAGACTAGCATTTCAAGAGTTTTAGCGTCGATTTGTGTCATTATTTGCTTATCCTTGTAATTGCTAATGTTATTGTAAAGTAACCTTTTGCTGCTCTATTCCCATTTCTAGCTCAGCCAAGGCAATTAAAGTTTGCGCCCTAAGTTTAATAGTTTTCGCCTCAAGTAATAATTGTCTTTCTTTATCATTATATGGCCCATGCATTGAAACAAGATTTACTAAATCAATAATATTTGTTTGTTCAACTTCATTCCAATTAATATCAATTTCGGCAAATTTGGCATAATTGCGCATTACTGATAAAAATCGAGTGCGATTAATAGCCTCGCTTTCAATAATGTAATTTTCACTATTTTTAAGTTTAAAAGTAAAGTCATGGGCAAAATCTTGGCTATTAATTTCAAATTGTTGAAATGGCTTTTTAGATATTATTTCCTTCCCCAACTTAAAACGAGTAATGCCCTCAAGAATAATTAAATATTTTTCTTGGTCAATTTCTTCAAAATGAACCAATTTACCAATTGTACCAATATTTGCTAACTGTTTTGTTTTGTTTTCTTTTGAAGAATATCGAGAAGAAGTTTGTCCAGTGAGAGCCGGTTGAATGAGTCCGACCAGTCTGTTTGATGCAAGAATATGATCTACTAGCTCAATATAGTTAGGTTCGAAAATATTTAATGGGCGGTGGGTTGCTGGAAGTAAAAAAGCACCAGAAATTGGCAAAATAGGAAGATTGGGTGGAAGTTGTGATGGATTTGTTGGGTTTTTAATCATGTTTTTTACAATTTATGAGAATAATTTATGAAAATAAAACAGAAGATAATAATCGTCTTGCTTTTATGGTTTGTGGCGCAGTCTGCCCCCAGCTTTCAAAAAACTCTAAAAGTTTTTTTCTAGCCCCATCATCATTCCAATCTCTATCTTGGCGCATAATTTCTATTAATTGGCTAGCGGCTTCTTGGTTTTTTCCCTCACTATTAAGAATAAGAGCTAAATCAAAGCGAATTTGGTGGTTATTTTCATCATTACTTAGTTTTTTTTCTAACTCATCTCTTGAGCTAAGTGATGCTGTTTCATTAATGAGGAGAATTTTGGCTTTAAGGGATAAAAAATCTTGGGTTTTTTGGCCAACTTCACTTACTCTATCAAGCTCTTCTTGTGCCTTGTCTAACACATTTGCAAAAATATAGGTTTTTGCTAAGCCAATGAGTGCGTCGTCATTATCTGGAATATGTTCTAAAATTAAAGAGAATATATGCTCAGCGTCAGCGAATTTTTCTTCGTTAAGCGCAGCATTAGCTTGCTCTAATGCTTGTTCTAGCTGTGCAGCAAAATCACCATTTTGTGTCTGCGGGGCTTGAGCGATAATTTTTTTAGCAAACTCTAGGATTTGTGTATATGGCAATGCCCCCATAAAGCCATCAACAGGCTTGCCATCAATAAAAGCAAAAACGCTAGGAACGGATTTCACTCCCATTTGAGTGGCTAATTGTTGATTTTCATCGAGGTTTATTTTTACAAGTTTTATTTTGCCATTTAGTTCATTTATTACTTTTTCTATTACTGGAGTGAGCTGTTTACATGGGCCACACCATGGAGCCCAAAAATCAATTAAAATTGGTGTTGTTTTGGATGCATCAATAACATCAGCTTGAAAAGATGCTAGCGATCCATCTTTAATTAAATTAGCTTTTGGTGGGTTAGTGTTAGAAATTTTCATTTAAAGTCCTAAAAATTAGCAAACTAGTGAAATGGTAGTTTGCCCCAAAAGATAAGAGGTGGGCAAGCCCTTAAAAAACCAGTTTTTGAAGTAATTTCAAAATTTAAGATATTTTGGTTGCAATTGTAGTAATTATTTCGCATATAACGCCGGTTGAGTAATGCCAAAGGCAATGAGGCATTTATTAATAACACTCATCTGGAGTGCGGGCGTAGCTCAGGGGTAGAGCGAAACCTTGCCAAGGTTTAGGTCGTCAGTTCGAATCTGATCGCCCGCTCCAAAGTTTTTAGAAAGCAAATAGGTGCTAGTTGGTTTTTTGAGCTGAATTTTTTTTATCAGCTTCGCTGTTGAGTTCGATACAAATCAGCCGATTTATTAGTCTTATCCAAAAATTGACCAGTTCATGGATTTGGTTAGTTTTTCTAGGGCATTTATTCCAATGAGTGAGTTTCCTGTTTTATCTAAACCCGGTGACCAAACTGCGATCGAAGCAATATTTGGAACAATTGCTAAAATTCCGCCACCAACTCCGCTTTTTGCTGGCAAGCCAACTCGGTAGGCAAAATCACCTGAACCATCGTAAAGGCCGCAAGTTGTCATAATTGCGACAATTCTCCTTGCTCTATCAGAAGAAATAACATGATTATTATTTGGGTTTTGGCAGCCATGAAATGCAAGATATTTACCAGCCATAGCCAGTTGTTCACTAGACATAGAAACGGCGCAATGATGAAAATAAACCCCTAGGATATTTTCAATTGGGTTTTGCACTACGTCATATGAGCGTAAATAATTGGCTAATGCGGCATTTCTATAGCCTGTTGCAAGTTCTGACTTGGCGACATTATGGTCAATTATAACTGAATTATCATTGGCTAACATGCGTATGAATTGTAATATGGAGGCAATA
>Ga0256834_1000874_pt1 | contig 21332 bp, 19 predicted proteins | sample 4281140metaG_FD_190536 | JGI IMG/M metagenome (GOLD analysis project Ga0256834, IMG submission 190536) | Hydrothermal vent microbial communities from East Pacific Rise, Pacific Ocean - 4281-140 | ecosystem: Environmental > Aquatic > Marine > Hydrothermal vents | place: Pacific Ocean: East...
GAACAAGGCGCTGTTAAATTTTCAATTGTTACCGGCACTACCTATGCCATAATGGTAGTGGTTTTTTCCAAAATTTTTGCATGGAATTGGACATTTACACAAAAAGATCTGAGTTATGCCGTTGTTTCCGAAATAATCGGAGTTATGGCTCTGGGACCATTAATGTGGTGGTTACGCGAACGCAAATATCACAAACTGGTTTCTCAATCAAAACCTTCCGGAAATAAAAAGAAAAAATCAAAAAAATAAGTTTCGGGGTATTTTTGTATTTTTGCTTCAAAATTTGATTTATGTCATTATTTTATATACTTGCCGGACTGGTTTTGTTGGTAGTGGGAGGTGAATATTTGGTCAGAGCTTCCGTTGGTTTGTCGTTAAAATTTCAACTGTCGCGTATTGTAATAGGTATGACGGTCGTTTCTTTTGCCACTTCCCTACCCGAATTGCTGGTTAGTATCAAAGCGGCTTTGGACGGGTCTCCCGAACTGGCATTGGGTAATGTTGTAGGTTCCAATATTGCCAACTTGGCTTTGGTATTGGGAGCTACAGCTATTTTAACCCCGATATTTATCCGAAGTGTATCTTACAAATATAATATCCCTGCTATGTTGTTGATGTCTGGGTTGTTATATTATTTTTTAAAAAATGATCAGATATTGAGTTTTGTTGAAGGTTTGATTTTGTTTATTCTTTTGGTAATTTTTATCTATGTTTTGATCAAGCATGCATCTGAATCGGGTGATATTGATTTAAACGAATTGGAAGAAATAGATCAAGACATTCAAGCTTCAAATATACTTCGTATATTGTTTTGGTTGCTTATTGGCGGAGTTGCTCTTTGGGGGGGAGCGGAATTGTTGGTGGATGGTGCCAAAGCCTTGGCGCGACAAGTAGGTGTAAGCGAAAGGGTTATAGGAGTAAGTGTGGTTGCTATCGGCACCAGTATCCCCGAATTGGCGGCTTCCATTATTTCGGCTTTAAAAAAAGAAAAAGACCTGTCATTTGGCAACTTGGTCGGTTCCAATATTTTTAATATCGGTTCGGTCTTGGGTATTACTTCCATGATAAAACCCATTCATATAGACAATTTAAAATTGCTCAATGTCGATATATTGTGGATGTTAGGCATTTCGGCTTTGATTGTGCCGCTGGCATTATTGCCTGTAAAACACAAAATCAGTTGGATAAAAGGAACTTTGTATGTAAGTTTATATGTGATATATATGTATTTCTTTGTCTTTTTAACCGAATAGCTTTCCGGTTCAACAGCCGACAAATATGCCGAAAAAGAAAAGATTGCATAAAAAAAGACTGTCCGATTATGAACAGTCTTTTTTTGGCTGTGATAAATTATTATCAACGTGAAATTTCCAAGATTTCGAATTTTAGCAGTCCGGCGGGTGCTTGAATTTCGGCTATATCGCCTACTTCTTTTCCCAACAATCCTTTTCCGATAGGTGATTCAACCGAGATTTTTCCCTCCAAAGGATCCGCTTCATTGGCTGAAACCAAGGTGTAAGTTTTTTCTTTGTCGGTTTTTAGGTTTTTAATTTTTACTTTTGAAAAAATCAGCACCTTTGAGGTGTCCAAATCTTTATCATCTAAAATACGGGCATTGGCAAGTTGCATTTGCAACTCTTGTATTTTGTTGTTTACCCGAACTTGTTCTTCTTTGGCTGCATGGTATTCGGCATTTTCGGACAAATCACCTTTGTCGCGAGCTTCGGCTATACGTTTGGTTATTTCGGGCATTTCGGTAAACTTTAAGTATTCCAATTCTTTTTTTAAGTTTTCCAATCCTTCGGGCGTTAAATAAATTATTTTGCTCATAATCAATTAATTTTAAAAAAATGTAAAAAATATTTCCCGCCAACATATAATCAGCAGGAAATACTTTGCAAATATACAAAATATACCGTTTACTTGTCAAGTTTTTTGTTAAAAGCTTTTCAAAATGAAAGAGTTAAAATTTTGAAAATCTTTATTTTAGTAAATTTTCAATTACTGGTTATAAGAAACAAAGGAGGCGAAACAAAGCTTATAGGATTTACATCAAGTTTCAACAATGATTCGAGCTGCTTTTTCTGAGGCGGGATCTTTGCCTAATACAGTTTCCAAATCGTGATAATCGGACAACATTTTTGTTCGTTTGTTGCCTTGGACAAGGCTTTTTAGTTCTTTTTGCAATAGTTCGGGATTAAAATTATTTTGTAAAAGTTCGGGGATAATTTTGCGTTGCATAATCAAATTGGGCAATGAAATAAAGTTGATTTTAACGAGATGTTTTCCTATGGCATATTGCCATTTGTCAGTTCGATATACAACCACTTGCGGCACTTTAAACAAAGCTGTTTCGAGGGCTGCGGTGCCCGAAGTAACCACTGCTGCCCGAGCATGTTGTAACAAATCGTATGTATGATTAAAAATTACGGAAATATTTTTGCCGGCAATAAAAGGTTCATAATCAGCGGAAGAAAAAGAAGGGGCTCCCGAGATAACAAATTGAAATTCGGGAAATTGTTCAACAATTGAAAGCATCACGGGCAACATCATATTAAGTTCTTGTTTTCGACTTCCGGGCAACAAAGCTATCAACGGGCGTTCATCTAACGAAAAACGTTGAAAAAACTCCTTGCGTTTCATCGCTTTATGACGAGTTACGGCATCAACTACCGGATTGCCGACATACAAAGCTTTAACCCCGTGTTTATGATAAAAATCCTTTTCAAAAGGCAAAATAATAAGAAGTTTATCGATATATTTTTTTATTTTTTTTACTCTTCCTTCTTTCCACGCCCAAAGTTTCGGCGCTATATAATAGACGGTTTCATATCCGTTTTTATGGGCAAAAGCGGCAATTTTTAAATTAAATCCGGGATAATCGACCAAAATAACTTTGTCGGGATTAAAGGCACTTATGGCTTTTCGGGTGGTTTTTAAATTGTGCCATATTTTTCCGATATTTTTTACTACATCGATCACCCCCATAAAAGCCATTTGTTTGTAATGAATTAAAGGTGGCAATTGAGCCGCATCTTGCATTAAATCACCTCCGAGAAATTGAAATTGTGCGTGTTTGTCTTTTTTGATGATTTCTTTCATCAAATTGGCTGCATGCAAATCGCCTGAGGCTTCTCCGGCTATAATAAAATATTTCATTATTGATTATTTGGCTTATCGATATATTTGGTATTGCAATTTAAAGATTTTTTATTCTATCTTTAAATCTCGGTTTCTCGGATATTTAACTTTATATCGCAAGATAAATTTTTTCATTTTTCCGGGTGGTAATCTAAATTTCCATGTTACTTTACCGGTATCTTCTTGTAGTTTTCCTCCGGAGAGTTTATCTATTTCCACTATTATGTCATTTTGTGCAGATACGGGAACTTGGTCAATCAATTTCACTTCAACCGGTCTGTTTTTGTTGTTTTTGACACTTATTATCCACTCGCGTGTATCGGTTTTTTTGGTTCCTATCAATTTTTTTCCGGTATATTCTTTTCCTAATTCTCGTCTAACCGCAATACCATTATCAATCCCCATGGCAATTTGTAAGGTGTCGTTGGCAAAACCGGTATCCAACAAGGTTTTTCCTACTGCGGTTCCGTCTATAAAAACATTGGCTTCGCCCGAAAGTAAATTGTATTTTTCCCAGTCTTCAATATAAACCAAAAGGTAAACGTTTTCGTTTATTTTAGGCACTGTAACATACTCATATTTTACAGGTATAACATAACGTGTCAATTCTACCGTATTAATCTTGTTGGCAGAAAAAATCGTATAGGGTTTTTTGATGCTAAAATTTACACTTGTTTGTTTCTCAATTCTATCTACGGGTATGGCGATACTTTTTAATTCTCTTTTTTTTATTACCGGTTTATTTCGTTTGTTTTCGTTAAGTTTTCCGGTAAGGCTGTTTAAAGAAATACCGCTGCCTTCATCGTCCATTCCTTTATCAACCAAACCAACCGCATTTATTGTAACGGCTTCTAACAGGTCGGGACTTTCTTTCAACTTGACATTTACTACATTTGTCCCGTTTATACGAATACTTTGTTCTTCATATCCGATATAAGAAAATACGAGTTCGCCTTTAAAATCGGGAACATTTATGGAGTATTTTCCATCAAAATCAGTGGCAGTTCCAATTGTTGTTCCTTTTAAAATCACATTAACACCGGGCAAAGGTTCTCCTGTTTCCAAATCGGTAACCATTCCGGTAACCGACTTACTGTTCGGATTGTAAGTTGGCGGTTCCGAATAATAGCTTAACCTATATGGTATAAGTCTGGGGATATCGCCCGATACGGTTGGATTGGAAGATGAAAAACTCAATTTGACATTATGCCAATCTACTTGGGTATTTTGATTGACATTTGCCTTATATTCCAACACTAATTTGTCGTCATTATCCATTGACCTCAAATTGTAGGAAGGATACCACCCGGCATTTTTTACATTATATATAATTGTAAATGTAGCTGTTGTTTGCTGTTTTGCCGACACCTTAACATTTACCTCGCCGGTTGGATAGACTTTTATTTTAGTCGTTTTTTGAGCTTGTTTTAAAATGGTATCTTGTTGTTGCTCGAGCTTTTTCAATTCTCGTTTTTGTTTAAGTCTATTCAACTTTAAGGTAGTGAGTTGGGTAGCATAATAATCAACAATGGGTTTTAAATCGTTTAGGGTCAAACCTTTATTTTGTCCTACTATTTTTTTGTTTTGATCGAGCAGGTCGATTTGTTCATCAATGATATTTATTTTTGTTTTGATTTCTTCAATTTTGTCTTGTAAATTGTAATAACGTTTTTCCAAAGCTATCAACTCGGGCGGTTTTTTTGATTTTTTTAAATAGTTTTGTTGATGATCGACTGACAAAATCATCACATTGCCATCGGCTTTAACCTGAAGACTTTTAGGATTGATAAAGGGTGATAGTTTGACAAAATTTAACAAAGTAGTGCCCTTAGGCACAGTTATTTTTTTGATTCTTTTTATTTGAGCTCCGTCTAAAAAAACAGTAACTTCATTGACTTTGGTATTGATTTTTTGCTCTTTTATTTCTTGCGACATGCCAGAAAAGGATATAATCCCGAGCCATATTATCATTAATTTTTTCATTGATATATTTTTTTTAACTTTATTGTGTTGTTCGTTGTTCTACAACTGTTTCGCATAAGCGCAGCGGCGGATTGTCATACCAAAACGGGTTATTTTTTTTTCAATATTATTCTAAAAACACTACCTGTACCGGGTTTAGATTGCAAAACAAATATTTTGCCTTTGTGATATTGCTCAATAATTCGTTTTGCCAACGAAAGTCCCAATCCCCAACCGCGTTTTTTGGTGGTATATCCCGGATTAAAAATTTCGCGAAATTTTGAAGACGAAATTCCTCTTCCGGTATCTGCTATATCGACGTAAACATTGCGTGTGTCTTCTGTTATTTTTATGGTTATTTTACCTTGTCCGTTCATGGCATCAACGGCATTTTTTATCAAGTTTTCTATTACCCAGCCATACAACTGCGAATTTATTTCGGCTTTGATAACGGAAGGTATATTTAACTCAAAATCAATTAGTTTTGATGTTCTATCGCGCATATAATTGACTGTTTTTCGGGTTATTTCACCTATGTTTTCGGTTTCGGGTTTCGGAATGGAACCTATTTTGGAAAATCGTTGTGAAATAACATTTAAACGCTGCACATCTTTTTCTATTTCTTCTACGGGAATATCCGGATTATTTTGCACCTTGAGTATTTCGACCCAGCCCATTAACGAACTAAGCGGTGTTCCGATTTGATGTGCTGTTTCTTTGGCAAGTCCGGACCACAATCGATTTTCGTCCGAAATTTTTCCGGTGCGGTAATACTGATAAATAATGGCTACAAACAAAATAAAGATTGCTGCCAAAACCAACGGATAATAAGTCAGTTTATTGAGCAACGACGAATTGCCGTAATACAAATATTGATAATCGCCGTCTTGCAAATCCAAGCGAATCGGTTTGTTATAACTTGCGTATTCTAAGGCTTTTTGAAGCAATTTCAGGCTGTCGTTTTCGGGCAAATTGCGTTGGTATAAAACCGTACTGTCTTTGTCGGTTATAATGATAGGTATGGTATGATTTTTTTCCAAAATATTTGACGACAAAGTCAGAAGGTTGCTGTCTTCGGGGTCGGCTTCCAAGAGTTTTTGATATGCCAATGCCAATATTTGGGTTTTGTCGCGTTCTTCTTGTTTAAATTCTTGCAAAAAACGATTGGTTTCCCATAAAGTCAGGGTCAATGCCAAAAGTGTGGCAATGATAAAGATGATTCTTTTATGTCCTGACAAAAAATCACGCATATCAATTATTCAACAGTAACGGATTTTGCCAAGTTACGCGGCTGATCGACATTACAACCTCTATAAACCGCAATATAATACGACAACAATTGCAACGGAACTGTTGCTAAAAATGGCGTAAAAGCTTCCAGTGTTTCGGGTATTTCAATAACATGATCGGCAAGAGCTTTGACCTGTTGATCTCCTTCGGTTACTATGGCTATAATCTTACCTTTTCGAGATTTTATTTCTTGTATATTACTGATTATCTTTTCATATTGACCTTTTTTGGTGGCAATAACCACTACGGGCATATTTTCGTCAATCAAAGCAATAGGACCATGTTTCATTTCGGCAGCCGGGTAGCCTTCGGCATGAATATAAGATATTTCTTTGAGTTTGAGCGCCCCCTCCAAAGCAACCGGAAAGTTAAAACCTCTTCCGAGATAAAGGGCATTGGCGGCATCTTTGTAATGATGGGCTATTTGTTGAATATACAAATCGGATTCAAGTGTTTTTTCAATTTTATTAGGTATATTTTCCAATTCGGACAAATACATATTGTATTCGCTAATGGATACGGTGCCTTTTTCTTTTGCCAATTTTAACGCCATCATAGCCATAACCATTACTTGGGTAGTAAAAGCTTTGGTTGAAGCTACTCCTATTTCGGGACCTGCATGGGTATAAGTTCCCGAATGAGATTCACGCGGTATGGAAGAGCCTACTACATTACAAATAGCATAAATAAAAGCATTTTTTTGCTTGGCTAATTTGATAGCTGCCAGTGTATCTGCAGTTTCACCCGATTGAGATACGGGTATTACAATATCGTTTTCGTTGATAATGGGATTGCGGTATCTAAACTCCGAACTGTATTCAACTTCAACGGGCACACGTGCCAGTTCTTCAAACAAATATTCGCCTACCAAACCGGCATGCCACGAAGTTCCTGCACCAATCATTATAATTCGTTTGGCATTTAAAAATTTTGACAAATGATTGTCAATACCCGATAGTTTTATCAAATTTTGGTCTGCCAACACACGCCCGCGCATGGTATCTCGTATAACGCCGGGCTGTTCGTATATTTCTTTGAGCATAAAATGTTCGTAACCGCCTTTTTCTATTTGGTCTAAACTCAATTGCAGTTCTTGAATATACGGCACTACAAGCTTATCGTCTTTGATATTTCTTATTTGGGGGTCTTTTCCTTTTTGTATGATTGCCATTTGTTCATCTTCCAGATACAAGGCGTTTTTGGTAAATTCGATAAACGGAGTGGCGTCGGAAGCTATAAAATATTCGTCCTTACCAATACCTATTGCCAGAGGACTACCCAAGCGTGCCATTACGATTTGCTCGGGATTTTTTCGGTCGAAAACCACTATGGCATAAGCTCCAACCACTTGATTTAGAGCTATTTGAACCGCTTTACCCAATCCAATTTGCTCATTATTCATTACATCTTCAATCAAATTTATCAAAACTTCGGTATCGGTGTCGCTTTTAAAACGATAACCGCGTTGCAATAGGGTTTGTTTTATGGAATCGTAGTTTTCAATGATACCATTGTGCACAATTACCAAATTGCCCGAATTGGATACATGCGGGTGTGCATTTATGTCGTTGGGCTCGCCATGAGTTGCCCAGCGCGTATGCCCCAAGCCTATCAATCCTTTTTTTTGGGCTTGATTATCAAAAAGTTGTTCTAAATCTTTGACTTTACCTTTGGATTTTTTCAAAATCAATTTATCATTATATAAAGCCAGTCCGGCACTGTCATATCCGCGATATTCCAGTCTTTTCAATCCGTTGATAATAATGGGAAAGGCATCGCGATGCCCGATATAACCTACAATTCCACACATAATTTTATTTTTCTGTATTTTTTACTTTTTGATAAACATATTTAAAAATCCTTTGTTCGACGGCGTCAAATTGGACCTTTCTGCGTTTATATACGGCTTGCGCCACTTCCAGAGCTTTCTCAAAACGATAATCATCGCGTTTATCGGTTCCTCCCCATTTAAAAGAAGGAAAAAACTTAGGTTGAAATCCACTACCGAAAACATTACTGTTCACCCCAACTACGGTGCCTGTATTAAACATAGTGCCGATACCGCACTTACTGTGGTCGCCCATAATCATGCCGCAAAATTGCAAACCGGTATCGACATAATCACCGGTTTTATAATTCCACAATTTGACATTGGAATAGTTGTTTTTCAAATTGGAATTATTGGTGCCGGCTCCCAAATTGCACCATTCACCAATCACCGAATCGCCCAAATAACCGTCGTGTCCCTTATTGGCATGTCCCAATAAAACAACTTCTTTGAGCTCTCCGCCTACTTTACTGTGTGGTCCCAAAGTGGTGCCACCGTATATTTTGGCACCCATTTTAACCACCGAATAATCCAAAGCCGCAAAAGGTCCTCTTATCATACTGCCTTCCAAAATTACGACATTTTTACCAAAATAAACGGGACCCGCTTCGGTATTGATAATACATGCTTCAATTTGTGCCCCTTCTTCAACAAAAACCGGATTGCTACCTATTACTGTATTGGTTTCGGATAATTTTTGCGAAACTTTGTTTCGGGTTGCCTTCGCAAAATCCACTGCAATTTGATCAGCATTTTTTTTAAATATGTCTGGTAATTCGAAAATACCTTCGGGTTGTCGATTGTAATAAACAATCTCACCCGAAAAATTTGAAACTTCATCGTAGTTTATTAAACCGGTTCTAAACGCCAAAACTTGTCCGTTGTAAACCAATTTTTGTCCGAATTGCAAATCTTTTACGGCGGTAACAAGTTGGTTGTCGGGAAATATTTGAGAATTTATATAAATATTATCGGAGCGGTAAGTTACCGAAAATTTTTCTTGCAAATAAGATTCGGTTAAATATGAAACCGGTTGTTTCAAACTTTTTTCCCACTTTTCTTTGAGGGTAAAAATACCGCAACGCAAAGCGGCAACAGGACGAAAATACGTCAGTGGTAAAAGTTGCGTGCGAGTAACTGGTGTGTCAAACAAAATGTAGTTCATCGATAAATATTATACATTGGTCGTTCAAAAAAAATATGTTTATCTTATTTGGGTTTCGTTGCAAAAATAAGCAAAAATTGTGCCCGTATTCGACAAAATATTATTATTTTCGTATTTTAAACAGGTATCTTTTGACAAGTGTTGATAAATACCGGTTAAATCAAAAAAAATTATTGTATGAAACGACCTATAATAGCTCCTTCCATTTTGTCCGCCGATTTTTCGGATTTGACAAAAACCTTTAAATTGCTCAATGAAAGTGAAGCCGAATGGATACATTTGGACATAATGGACGGCAATTTTGTACCCAATATCAGTTTTGGCATGCCCATTATCAAAAGTTTGCGAAAATTAACCGATAAAGTTTTCGACGCTCACTTAATGATTGAACAACCCGAACGTTACATACATAATTTCAAACTTATAGGGGTTGATGTATTAACCGTGCACTATGAAACTCAAATACATTTGAACCGAACCGTCGAACTCATCAAAAAAATAGGTATGAAAGCGGGAGTTGCCCTTAATCCGCATACACCTGTCAATTTGCTAAAAGACATTATAAACGAGCTGGATTTGGTATTGATTATGTCGGTTAATCCGGGATTTAGCGGACAAAAATTTATTGAAAATACTTATAATAAAATTGTTGAAGCCAAATCGTTGATTGCCCGATCGGGTTCCAAAGCCTTGATACAAGTTGATGGAGGTGTTACCGAACAAAATGCTCCTAAAATTGTTGATTCGGGTGCCGATGTGTTGGTTGCAGCCAGTTATATTTTTCATCATGACAATCCGTTACAAGCTATCCGAAATTTGAAAAAAACACAATAAAGCTTGTTTGATAAAAAAAACTTCAAATGTTTAGCCGGTTGATTATCAACATTATAACATCTAAACAATTATTTTATTCGTATTTTTTTTAAAATTTGGGGTATTTTTTTTAAATTTGTAGGTAAAATAAAGTGATATGTCCTACAAGATTTACTTAAATAACAAAGCAATTATTTTGACGGACAATATCAACGAAAGTAACAGTAATGTTTATGCCTTTTCTACCGTAAATCTTGATGACATAATCAACAAACTGCAATCGACCGAACAACCGGAAGCTTATCTGTATCACCCCAATTTGGCCGAAGCATGGCAAAAATTTCAAACACATTTTGACGTTATTGAAGCAGCCGGCGGAATAGTCGAAAACGACGAAAAAAAATATTTGTTTATTTACCGCAACGGCAAGTGGGACTTACCCAAAGGCAAGATGGAAACCGGAGAAGCCCCCGACGAAACAGCAATACGCGAAGTAAAAGAAGAGTGTGGTATTCAAAATATCGTGATAGACCATTTCTTGTTGGACACCTATCACCTGTTTACCGAAAACAAAAAAAAACGTTTAAAAATTACCCACTGGTATAAGATGCGCGAAGAAGACAAAAGTCCTTTGATACCGCAAACCGAAGAAGGTATTGAAAAAGTTGAATGGATTGATGTCAATGCCGACGATTTTCCGCTTGCCAATTCGTATGAAAACATTCGATTGCTTTTTTCCGATCTCGGCAAATTGAAAAATATTTTTTAAACCGGTTCAAATCTTTTTATGTCTATTTCTTTTGGCAAAGTCATACCAAATTCCATATAACCGAACAATTGCTTGGCTATACTTGGCGCCAAAATTACCCCTCGGGTTCCCATGCCGTTTAACACCCCCAAATTGCGATACCTACCGTGTACACCTGCCAAAGGTCTTCTATCCGTAACCGTAGGTCGTATGCCTGCTTTTTGTAATACAACCCGAAAAGGTTTTTGCAACAACCGACTCAGTTTTTCTTCCAAATGTTTTCGAGCTTGAGGAGTGGGCAGGTTGGTTTTGTCATTCCAATTGTATGTGGCTCCAACATAATATTGACCTTTTTTAACAACATTAGGAGCTATAAATACATTCGATTTGACAATATAAGGTATCTGCGCTTCGGTTTCAATCATCAACATCTCACCTTTTGTACCCATAAGCGGTAAGTCTTTAAAAAAGGGATTATTTTTAAGCCCGTAACCTTCGGCAAACACTATTTTTCGGGCTTTGATGTCTTTATAACCAACATATTTTTCGTGTATATGAAGTTGCTCGTAATCAAAATATTCGTTGCGTAACAAGTTCCTCCTTTTGAGTTCGTTTTGCACATCGTCTAACAACGCCGACACATTGACAATACCGGTTCCCTTTAACACACCAAAACCAAAAGGTGCTTCAATGCCGTCGATTTTTTCATAAGTTATCTGATGCATATAATCGCACATAACCGGTTTATCGGAAGCTACCCACCAATTGTTTTGTTCTTCGATGCCGGTCAATTTTCGGTATATATCAATATAATGTATGTATTGATTTTGATATTTGAGTTCGGCTTTTTTAAACTGCAACAAGGCATATGGTAACATTTGAGCGGCTTGCCATGCCGGTGTAAATCGTTTGAGGATAACCGGATTAAACATTCCGCCGGCAATACGGGTCGATTGTTGTGATTGATTGTCAAAAACGATATAGTTTTGACGATTTTCTTCCAATTGCTGCAAAAAAGAGAAACCGGCAACTCCCAGTCCGACTACGATATAATCATACATGGTTTTGTTTTTGACAAAGGTAACAAAAGCCGGTGTTACAAACAGTGACCTAAGTAACCAAAAATAATTATTTGTTTTGCAAATTTAATTGCCAGCGCCAAGCATCGCGCAAAGCATCTTCCATAGTGAGTTGGGCTTTCCAACCCAATTCTTTTTCGGCCAAACCGGTATCCGCCCATACGGCAACTACATCACCGGGACGTCTGCCTACGATTTTATAGTTGAGTTTTAGTTTGTTTACTTTTTCAAAAGCTTTGATAATTTCCATAACCGAACTACCTTTTCCGGTTCCTATATTAAAAATTTCAAAATCGGTTTTATGTTTGTTTTTTAACAAGCGTTCCAAGGCTACCACATGCGATTGAGCCAAATCGACAACATGAATATAATCGCGAATTGCCGTACCATCGGGAGTAGGATAATCGTTTCCAAAAACCGACAATTGTTTTCTTATACCCGCAGCGGTTTGAGTAATAAAGGGTACTAAGTTTTGTGGCACTCCCAAAGGCAACTCGCCGATATGTCCCGAAGGATGGGCGCCAATCGGATTAAAATAACGCAAAGCAATTGCCTTAAATTGCCGATAAGCTTTCGTAGTATCTTTGATGATTTCTTCGCCCACTTGTTTGGTATTGCCATAAGGCGAGAGTGCCGGCTTTACGGGCGCCGATTCGGTAATAGGCAAGGTGTCGGGTTCGCCGTAAACGGTGCATGACGAACTGAATATAAAATTTTCAATACCGTGTTTTTGCACTTCATGCAACAAATAAACCAACGACCCGATATTATTCTCGTAATACAAAAGAGGTTTTTCGACACTTTCACCCACAGCTTTGGAAGCGGCAAAATGAATGATACCCTCCAAATCGGAATGTTGCTCAAAAAAAGCCGATACCCTATCTTTTTGACGTAAATCGAGTTTTTCAAACAAAGGTTTCTTTCCGGTAATTTTTTTAATTCCCTCCAAAACTTCAATATTTGAATTGGAAAGATTGTCAATAACAACTACCTCATAAGCTTTTTGCATCAATTCAACAACCGTATGCGAACCTATAAAACCCAATCCGCCGGTAACCAATATCTTTGTCATATTTTTCAAATTTAAACAAAAATACGTTTTTTTTTTATACGAACTCATTGGAACGGTTTTTGATAAAAATAGTTATATCAAAAAAGATTTTATAAGTCAATATTTCATTTTTTATAACCAAAATTTAAGCTTATGAAAAAAATTCTAATCATCTCACTTATTCTTGCAACCGTTTTTTTGAGTTGCGAACAAAAATATGACGAGTTTGGCGAGTCGTCTTTGTTTTTTTACCGCAACGGAAAACCCATAGTGCCCGACTGCGGAACGGTATTCGACACCCGCAAAAGCAAAATAGCCTTTTACAACGACAGTGTCAATATCCACATTTGCGGCGGAAGTTTTGAAATGACTTATTCCATTAAAAACTTTTCGGGCAAAGGAAAATACTATTTTGATACCCAAAGCGGAAACCGAAGTTATCTCGAAGAAAACAGTCAGGTTTTTCAAAGCAACAACAACCGAAATACTTTTATTCAAATAATGGTTATTGATACCGTTTACAATCATTTTGAAGCCGTTTTTGAAGGCGATTACACTCACAACGGACAACAAATACGCATAACCAAAGGACGCATTGACGATCCGCATATTTTCTCCGAATATCACTTTATCAACTAAACATAACCCAAAAAACAACTCCAAATGAAAAAAATATTATTGATACTCATAGTTTTATGGTCTTTTCAAAATACAATTGCTCAAAACTCCGACGACAGCAGACTTTCGCACAACTATACCAGTTTTAGAATTAATACCAATTTCAGTCAATTTCAAAAATTTGATTTTTATGATAACGCCGATGCTTCTTATGCCCCCGGCTTGGAAATAGGTGTCGATTTTTCATTGTATCAAATATGGGATATCTTACACCTGGGGATAAATTTGGGCTTGTATCGCGGCGGTTTGAATTACGAAAACGAATTCGATATTTTACACAAATTAAAAGTTAGCGAAATGTATGTGCAATTTCCGTTATACATTCAACTCAAAGCAAGTGACAAAATATACCTGTTGGGAGGAGGGGCTTTTTCGTATAATTTTGGCAAAAAATACAGTTATCAAATATATGACAACGGACAAAAAATATATGACAATGACGAAAAAATACTCGATTCGGAATTTGTAAGTCCTCTTTTTGCCATGGTAGGTGCCGAATATGTCCTAAACGACCAATTAAGCCTGCAAGTGCAAGCCAACCTCTTTACTTCCAATCACATTTCGTTCGGAATAAGATATTATTTGAAATAAAAGCCGATAATAAAAAAAAATCGTATTTTTGTTTTGTAAAAAAATTAAAATATGCAATTTTTAGTATCCAGCGACGAATTAATCAAAAATTTACAAGCCTTACGCAACGTAATTAACAACAACAATACCATACCGGTTTTAGATAATTTTTTGTTTGAGTTGAACAACAAAAATTTAAAAATTACCGCATCGGATTTGGAAACCACCATGACGGCACATCTCGAAGTTGAATCGGAAGACAGCGGTAAATTTTTATTACCGGCAAGATTGTTGGTCGATACGGTTAAAGCCCTACCCATCCAACCTTTAACCTTTATGATTAACGATAATCACACTATGGACATTATCAGCGAAACCGGTAAATACAGTTTTGCTTACACCGATGCCGAAGACTATCCGAAGCCGGTTGAAATGGAAGAAGCCGACAGTTTGCAAATACCCGCAGGTGTATTGGTCGATGCCGTTTCAAAAACCATTTTTGCCACCAGCAACGACGAACTGCGTCCAACCATGACCGGTATCTTGTTTGAATTTTCACCCGAAAGTTTAAACTTTGTCGCAACCGACGCACACAAATTGGTTAAATACGAACGTAATGACCTGAAAGCTCAAAACGAAACACAATTTATTGTACCTAAAAAACCTTTGCAAATACTCAAAAATTACATCGTCGGAAGCAATGAAGAGGTAAACATTACGTATGACGACAGAAACGTAAAATTCAATTTTGACAATATCGAACTGCTGTCTCGTCTTATCAACGGACAATACCCCAACTATCGTGCGGTAATACCCACCGAAAATCCGAATGTAATGATTGTGCACCGACAAAACTTTTTAGATGTCGTCAAACGAATTTCAATTTTTGCCAACAAAGCCACTCATTTAATCCGTTTGGATATAGCCGGATCCGAATTAAAAGTATCGGCGGAAGATTTGGACTTTTCAAACAAAGCCGAAGAAAGATTGACCTGTAATTTCCAAGGAGACGATATGGCTATCGGTTTTAATTCAAAATTTTTAACCGAAATGCTTTCCAACCTCGATTCCGACGAAGTATCGGTCAATATGTCAGTGCCCAGTAAAGCGGCTATTATTCACCCTGTTGATGGGCTGGAAGAAGGCGAATATATTACCATGTTGGTCATGCCGTTGATGCTTAACTAATCTGTCCGGTTGATTAAAACCGTTATGAAATATTTATATCATATAATTATGTCAATTTCCGAAAAGTTATTATTGCTTTTCGGAAATTTTTTTGGTGAAAAAGCACGTTTTTTTACCCAAGGACAAAAACAAGTTTTTAAACACTTGCAAACCTGTTTACAACCCGACAAACCTGTTGTTTGGTTTCATGTTTCTTCGCTGGGCGAATACGAACAAGCCTTGCCCGTTATTGAAAAAATAAAGGAACAAAAAACCGATTATCAAATTGTTTTAACCTTTTTTTCTCCTTCCGGTTACGAAGTAAAAAAAGACCAAACACCGGCAGACTGCGTATCATATCTACCCATTGACCGACGCAAAAACGCTCAAAAATTATTAAACTTGCTACAACCCAAAGCTGTTTTTTTTGTCAAATACGATCTTTGGCCCAATTATTTATACGAACTGCATAAACGAAATATTCCGACTTATTTAATTTCGGGCTTGTTTACCCCAAAACATGTTTTCTTTAAACCATACAATCAATGGTTAAAAAAGACACTAAAAGCTTTTCATCATTTTTTTGTGCAAGATATTACTTCCGAAAAAGTTTTGCGTAAACAAGGCTTTAAACACATTACCGTAACCGGTGATACCCGTTTTGACCGTGTTTATCAAATTGCTCAAACCGCACCGTTATTATCAGCAATCGAAAAGTTTAAACAAAATCGACCCCTACTGGTAATTGGAAGCAGTTGGAACAGCGACGAAAATTTGTTGATACCATACATCAACCAAAGTAACTTGAATTTTAAAACCGTGATTGCTCCACACGATATTTCTGACAAACACCTCAAACAAATTGAGAAAAAAATTGAAAAAAAATACCTCAAATATTCACAAATAAACAGCAACACAGACCTGTCAAAATATGATGTATTGTTGATAGACAATATAGGATTGCTCAACAAAATATATCGTTATGCCGATGTGGTATATATCGGAAACGGATTTGGCAAAAGCATACACAACATACAAGAACCCGCCGTTTATGGAGTACCTATTATTACCGGACCGCATATCAATAAGTTTAATGAAGCCGTCGATTTGCAACAACTCGGTGGACTAACTGTTATTAGCAACGGGAATGAACTGCAAAATATATTAGATAAACTTCTAAAAAACAACGAGTTGAGAAAACAAAAAGCTTTGATTACAAAAAATTATGCCCGTCAAAACTTGGGTGCTACCCAAAAAATAATGAACCACTTAAATACCGTTTTATGACCGTTTTATACCTGCATGGCTATAACAGCACCCATCAAAACGCACGCACAGACTGGTTAAAACAGTTTGGCAAAATAGTCAACCCGCCTATGGCATACCGTAACTTTCCACTCGATTACCGGTATCTCGAAAATTTGGTGATTGAGCACCGTCCCGATGTTATGGTTGCCAGCAGTATGGGAGGATATTTTGCCTTTCATTTGGGAAATTATTATCGTATTCCAACCGTATTGCTCAATCCGGCTTTACTCGTGCAACATATTGTAAAACCCGACATCAGAGTTTTTGCCACCGACACCATACACCACATCATTTTGGGACAATATGACGAAGTTATACCCCCCGAAAGCACCAAAGCCATATTAAAACAGACAAAAGCACGCTACCGCTTATACGAATTTGACATGGGGCACAAAACACCGTTTGATATATTTGAAGAAGTTTGTCGCAAAAGCGGTTTATTTAAGTAATTATCGAACAATTTATCATTTGTTTTTCATATTGACTTTGCGGTATTTCATCACCTTGATTAGATACCCCTAAAAAACTTAGAAGAATTATACAATAAATTGATATTGCATAATTTTTTAAAATCAATTTGCGTTTATATGACATGAAAAACATTTGGTGGATATTGTTTTTGGTTACAATTACCGTCAGTTATTCGTATTTGAATAATACCAGAAGCAATCGTCCCTTATTTAATCCCTTGTCTTTAAAATCCGAATACGAGAACAAAATCAAACAATACAAACTCAACCGGCAATATGTTTTTATTGTAGATTATGCTTTGCATTCCGGCAAAAAACGAATGTATGTTTTAGATATATCAAATAATAAAATCATAAAAAAAATGATGGTGGCACATGGTAAAAAATCGGAAACAAAAACAGGCTACGCTACTGAATTTTCAAATGTTCCCGAAAGCAACAAATCATCGTTGGGATTTGCTATTGTTAATCAAAGGGCTTATAGTAATTGGGGGATTCATATCAAATATTGGTTAGATGGCATAAGTCCCACCAACAGCAACATGCGAAAAAGAATCATGGTATTGCATAGTTACAGATGGGTGCCTTCGTATGAAACATATCCCTTTCCAATTGTTACAAGTTTGGGGTGTATTATGGTTTCGAAAAAAGATATGTATTTTTTAGATCAACTAATAAAAAAACAAAAAAACAAAAAAATATTGATGTTTATCAGAGCTTAGTTTAAATTTGATTTTTACATAATACCAAAAACGATATACTAAATTAGTCCGGCATATTATATTGTTTATCACTTATACTGTTGCCAAAAATAAAGGTAGTTATAAGCTTATTTAAGTAATTATCGAACAATGGCAACTATTGATTATTTGTTTCTTTTCGATAAAAAATAGTTTGATAAACTTGCCGGTTCCCCAACTTATCGACAACAATCAATTTTAGCCGGTGTTTGTAACCTTTTAGTTGCATGTCCGAAAAATCATAAGTCAAACGATTCTTTTTATAATCATATTCTAACAAAATCCACCGGTTATCAATGTATCCGTTGTAAGATTTGATACCCGTTTGTTTATCAAAAATTTTAAATTTTAAATATTGATAGTCGGTCAAATTTGCCTTGGGTTTAAAATTTAGCGGTTTAACCACAGGCGGAATACTGTCATAAGCCAAAACATAGGTTCCAAAACGCTTGGTATAAGCAACCAAACTGTCATTTTTTCTTACCGAATAAGTATAATATTTTCTTTTTTTGCTTTTTCGTGCCAAATACACATACTTTTGTTTGTTTCGAGCTATTTTTTGCAAAGGATATTTGACCAAAAACGATCGGTGCAAAGGTATTCCCGATGCTTCAATATCCAATTTATCGATGTCCGGTTTAACGGACAAATAAAAATCGAAATAAGCGGTTTTGGGCAAAAAATCAAGTTGCCAGTCTCCTATAACAAAGCGTGTTGTTTGTCCGGCAATAACCTTATAGGGTGTTTGTTCTCGGGTTATCTCAGGTAATCGATTGGGCATATATCCGAAAACAGGTATTTTCAACTCGACATTATTGTTGTTAAAATCGGATAAAATAATTTGGATTTGATAATTTTTTCCGGCATCAACTTCTACAATACCGTCATTGACCAATTGGGTATAAATTTCGAGAAAATTGTATGGTTCCACCCAAAGTTTCACAATACGTCGTTTGTATTTTTCAAAATACGGATAGTCTATTAATGTATTGATATAGTGCGAATTAAAAAACGAAAACTCTTCCATAACATGTTCGTAAACCGTCAAACCGTTTACCTTCATCTTTATCCGATACAAACCGTTGCGATTGTAACTTTTGTCTTGCAAATCATAAGCTTCAATTCCAATTCCTATTTTTCCCGAAGCCAAAACGGTATCACTGACATATACACTGTCATTGATTTTATTGATGTTGAGTTTTACACGTTGCCGCAACTGATTGACATGGGCTTGGGAATCAAGCGGATAAACAAAAGCGTTTTTTAATACCGGCTTTATATGATCATCAATATGAATGCCGTATGACATGGGATTGAGGGGGTGTTCTTTCAAATTACGCAATTCAAAATGCAAATGTGCCCCGAACGACCCGCCCGTATTGCCACTGTAAGCTATAATTTCGCCTTTTTTAACGGGAAGCTCTATTTTGTAAGGAAAAACTTCAATTTCAAAACTTTGCTTTTTGTATTGTTTGCGCTTGATGTAACGTTCAATTGCATCGTTAAAATATTTTAAATGACCATAAACCGAAATCAAACCCGAAGGGTGTTTAACATACAAAGCCTTACCATAACCATTATGCGAAATCTTAATACGATATACATATCCGTCATCGACGGCAAATACCGGCAAACCTTCTTGTCCGTTGGTTTTAATATCCAAGCCCGAATGAAAATGATTGGTACGCAACTCCCCAAAGGTGCCCGACAAATACAAAGGTATATTAAGCGGACTATGTAAAGTATCCGTTTGCCCGTGTAGAACAACAGAAAAAATTAAAAACAAAACAACAATTAATCTATTAGGCATTATTATTGATAATAGGTTTTATAAAGTTTTCAAAATTAGTATAAATATTGACATCTATTGTTTTTTGAACTGTTTTTTAAGTATTTTTGAATGAAAATATGATGCCACTAACATTTTTTTACCTTATGAACCGGTATTTACCTATATTTTTTGCAATTTGGTTGGCGATAAACAGTGGTTTTGTTGCACAAGCCCAACAAGACAGCCTTAATACACCCGACACCTATATCTTTTATCCTGCACAAGATTCCATACCGGTAGTTACATTGGACTCCGTAATGATATTGCCCAAACTTCGTTTTGCCAATTACAAAGAAATTAAAAAATACCGTTGGTTACGCCGGCGTGTCTATCGGGTATATCCGTTTGCCAAACTATCGGGCGAAAATGTTGCCAAACTTGACCAACGACTGGCACGCATGAAGTCAAAAAGTCAAAAAAAACGATATATGCGTATTATCAAACGCTGGATAAAAAAAGAATTTGAACCGCAACTCAAAAATTTAACCCGTTCCGAAGGCAGAATATTATCTAAATTGTTTCACAGACAAACCGGACAAACCGTTTACGAATTTTTAAAAAAATACAAAAGCAATTGGACGGCATTTTGGTATCAACGCATGGCAAAATTGTATAATATTGACCTAAAAGTCAAATTCGACCCTATGAATAACAAAGAAGACTATTGGATAGAATATATTTTGCAAAAAGCTTTTCAGGATGAAATTTTAGATCCGCAACCCAATAAATTGGGATATAAATTCATAGATTTGCAAAACAAATGGAAACCCAAAACCATACCCATACGAGAAAGACTTAAACAAATCAAATTAAGACCCAAACCTGTTGACACACCCGAAAACAAACCCGATAAATAAACCTAAATCAAACTCACATGAACCTAAACCTAAAACGCCCTATTTGTTTTTTTGACTTGGAAACCACCGGCACCAATACGGCAAAAGACCGTATTGTTGAAATAGCCATTATACGCGTAGAACCCGACGGCACCGAAATCAGCAAAACATGGCGGGTAAATCCGGAGATACCTATCCCACCCGAAGCTTCCAAAATCCACGGCATATATGACGACGATGTAAAAAACGAAAAAACTTTTAAAGAAATTGCTCCCGAAATATACGAAATGATACACGATGCCGATTTGGCAGGTTTCAACTCCAACCGATTTGACGTGCCACTCTTAGCCGAAGAACTCTTGCGTGCAGAAATTGATATCGATTTAAAAAATAATAATTTGATAGACATTCAAAATATTTTTCACAAAATGGAACCGCGAAACTTGGCGGCTGCCTATCGTTTTTATTGCAACGGCGATCTTTCAAATGCCCACTCGGCAGAAGCCGATACCAAAGCGACTTACGAAATATTCAAAGCCCAAATAAACAAATACAAAGATTTGCCCAGAGATATGGAAGCCCTGAGCCGTTTTAGTGCCTATTTTAAAGCCGCCGATTTTCAAGGCAGAATTATATACAATGACAAAAACGAAGA